>Ga0209097_10000195_pt1 | contig 68166 bp, 61 predicted proteins | sample AD_UKC052_MetaG_FD_184419 | JGI IMG/M metagenome (GOLD analysis project Ga0209097, IMG submission 184419) | Active sludge microbial communities of municipal wastewater-treating anaerobic digesters from USA - AD_UKC052_MetaG (SPAdes) (version 2) | ecosystem: Engineered > Bioreactor > Anaerobic >... | reverse complement strand
ATTTGCCTGCGGCTTCCTTCAGATTCCACCTCGCGGTGGACACCCTTGCCGTCCGGCTAGCAGTTCCTCCTATCAGGCCTGCAGGGGACTTGCACCCCCAAGTAAACGCGCCCTGCCGGGCGCACCATAGGCAAAGGCCCCGGATCGGCAGGGCCGGTTCCGGGGCCTGATGTGGTGTTGGGCACTCGAGCTACAGGAGCTCGGCGATCTGAACGGCATTGAGCGCCGCGCCCTTGAGCAGGTTGTCGGCGACAATCCACATATCTAGCGCGCTCGGGTGCGAGAGGTCTTCGCGGATGCGCCCCACGAAGGTCTCGTCCTTACCGGCGGCATTGACGGCCAGGGGATAGACTTGATTGGCCGGATCGTCGAGGACGATGATGCCCGGTGCCTTCGCGAGCACGGCGCGCGCCTCGGCGGCCGTGAGCTTCTTCGCGGTCTCGATATTGACGCACTCACTGTGGCCCGTATGCACCGGCACGCGGACGGTGGTCGCCGTGACGCGGATCGAGTCGTCGCCCATGATCTTCTTGGTCTCGTTGACCATCTTCATTTCTTCGCTGGTGTAGCCGTTGTCGCCGAAGGCGTCACTCTGCGGAATCTGGGGAATGCAGTTGAACGCGATGGGATGCGGGAACACCTGGCACACGGGCTCTTTGCCGGCCATGACGGCCTCGGTCTGCGCGTACAGGTCGTCGAGGGCCTTCTTGCCCGCGCCGGAAACGGCCTGGTACGTCGAGACCACGACGCGCTTGATGCGCGCGACGTCGTGGATCGGCTTGAGCACGACGACCATCTGGATGGTCGAGCAATTCGGATTGGCGATGATGCCGTTGTTCCACTTCACGTCGTCAGGATTGACCTCGGGCACAACGAGCGGGACCTTGGGATCCATGCGCCAGGCACTCGAGTTGTCCACAACTACGCAGCCGGCTTTCGCGGCACAGGGGGCGAACTTCTTGCTCGTGCCGCCGCCGGCACTGAACAGCGCCACCTCAACACCCTTGAATGAGTCTTCGCGGAGCACCTCGACGGGCACGTCCTCACCCCGGAAGGTGAGCTTCCGGCCCAGTGAGCGCTCGGACGCGAGTAGTTTGATGGACTTGATGGGATAGTTCCGCTTCTCGAGGGTCCGCAACATGCGATTGCCAACCAGCCCGGTAGCCCCGGCCACGGCGACATTCTTCGGTGTCATCTCTTCTACACTCCTTGTTGAGTTGCAGTGATTGCCGTATTCGATGGTATAGAGGTTGCCCCCCTACCGATTCCCTGGAGATTACCCGGCCCGGCGTTCGGTTGACCGCCCCGATCCGGCTCGCGTGAATGTCGCAGTCAGCCGGTGGCGGCGTCGAGCGCCTTGGCCAGATCGCCCTTCGACGTAACGCCGACGAACCGCTTCACTTCCTTGCCGTCCTTGAGAACGATCAAACACGGTATGGCGGCCACGTTGTACTGCTGCGCCAGGGCAGGTTCCTTGTCGACGTTGACCTTGGCAATCGTGGCCTTGCCCTGATAGGCGGCCGCCAACTCGTTGAGCGTAGGCGCCATCATGAGGCACGGGCCGCACCACTCGGCCCAGAGATCCACCAACGTCACGCCGTTGGCAATGGTATCCGCGAAATTCGCGCTGGTAAGCTCGACGGCATCGCTCATGAGGCAAGACCTCCTTCTTGTTGGAATCGGCGTCAACACAGGCAGCCCAGCTGTGCACACGCGCCGACGCTGTGCGTCAGGTCCTGTATTATAGCCCACACGGCCCCCGAAATATCAAACCGGCTGAAGACGTAGGCCGCAGGTCTCCACCCACGACGGGCAACCGTGGCCGTCCGTACCGCAGACAATGGACCCGGCGTTCGGATATTCGCTCGCAGCACGACGCCCCGACGTCGTGCGTCATCCCCTCTTCCGGAACCGTTTCCAACACCGGCCGCAACATCTCCGGCCTCACGTTCCCAGCCCCGAAGACGGGGCCCGCAATTGCGCTGGTCGGAGTTGACTTGTGTCGCGCGGATATGGCATAGTACGCGCGAATAGAGAAGAAGGAAAAAGGAATGAGGAAACGTCCCGCGGTACGGGACGGGGCTGACCCAGGAAACACGCGAGGGGCTTTCGAACTACCTGCCTTCCCTCACGCCTGGCACAGGCCACTCTTCCTGCGGAATTCTTAATCGCTATTCTGTTGACGATGCCGGTTTCGTGCGCCGGCTGTAATAGAGTGCAGCGTTATCAGTTGCGAAAGGGAAAGAGAACATGCCTATTAAGATCGGAATTAATGGATTCGGGCGTATTGGCCGGAACGTATTCAAACTCATCCTCGAACAACCGGGGTTCGAGGTGGCTGCGGTAAACGACTTGACGGATGCCAAGACCCTGGCCCACTTGCTCAAGTACGACAGCGTCAGCGGGCCGTTCAAAGGTACCGTCGAGGCGAAGGCCGACGCCATTGTCGTCAACGGCAAAGAAGTGAAGATCCTGGCCGTCAAGAATCCGGCCGAGCTGCCCTGGAAAGGACTGGGCGTCGACATGGTGCTCGAGTCGACGGGTGTGTTCCGCAAGAAAGAGCAATGCATGCTCCACGTCCAAGCCGGCGCCAAGAAGGTGCTCCTGAGCGTGCCACCGAAGGACGCCGTAGACGCGATCATCGTCATGGGTGTGAACGATGACACGCTCAAGCCGACGGACGCGGTGATCTCGAACGCGAGCTGCACGACGAACTGCCTGGCTCCGGTAGCCAAGGTCCTCCACGAGACCTTCGGTATCAAGCGCGGTCTCATGACCACTACTCATGCTTATACGAACGACCAGAAGGTGCTCGACATGCCGCACAGCGACCTGCGGCGCGGCCGGGCCGCTGCGGCCGCGATCATTCCGACGTCGACGGGCGCCGCGCGCGCTGTCGGCAAGGTTCTCCCGGCCCTGAACGGGAAGCTCGATGGCATGGCCATGCGCGTCCCGGTCATCGACGGGTCCGTGGTTGACCTGGTGGCCGAGCTCGAGAAGCCGGCCACGGTCGAGACGATCAACGCGGCGATCAAAGCGGCGGCCGAGGGCCCGCTGAAGGGCATCCTCCAGTACTGCGAGGATCCGATCGTTTCGTGCGACGTCATCGGGAATCCGGCGTCGAGCGTATTCGACTCGCTGCTGACCTCGGTGATGGACGGGAACTTCGTCAAGGTCATCTCGTGGTACGACAACGAGTGGGGTTATTCGAACCGCTGCATCGATCTTTTCAAGAAGATGGCGGGCTGATGAAGGTTGGAAGGCCCGCGCAGTCGATCGCGCGGGCCTTTTTCGCGACGAGGGCCGGTACTCCATGAACAAGCTGAGCATTGCAGATGTCGACCTGAAGGGCAAGCGCGTCCTGATGCGCGTGGATTTCAACGTTCCGCAGAATGAGGACGGCACGGTGCGCGATGATACGCGTATCCGCGCGGCCCTCAAAAGCATCGACTATGCGCGCGAGCAGGGCGCGAAGCTCATTCTCATGTCCCACTTGGGGCGTCCCAAGGATCCGGCCAAGGCCGAATCCGAAGATGAGAAGGCCAAAATCATTGCCAAGAACGCGAAGCTCAAGATGGATCCCATTGCGAACAAGCTCCGTGAGTTGGCCGGTGGCAACGTGACGAAACTCGACGTCCTCGTGGGGCCCGAGGTCGAGGCCGCCGTGGCGGCGATGGCGCCGGGCGACATCATTGTGCTCGAGAACACGCGGTTCAACAAGGGCGAGACGAAGAACGACCCGACGCTGAGCGCGCAATTGGCGAAGTTGGCGGACGTATACGTCAGCGATGCGTTCGGTACCGTTCACCGCGCCCATGCCTCGACCGAGGGCGTGACGAAATACCTCGATCTGTGTGCGGCAGGCTTCCTCGTGGCGAAGGAGATCGAGTACATCGGCGGCGTCCTGACGAATCCGGAGCGGCCGCTCGCGGCGATCCTCGGCGGCGCCAAAGTGTCCGACAAGATCACGGTGATCGAGAATCTGCTCAACCTGGTTGACACGCTGATCATCGGCGGCGGCATGGCCTATACGTTTCTGAAGGCCCAAGGCTACGAGATTGGCAACTCGCTGCTCGACGCGTCCGGCCTCGAAGTAGCCAAGACCGTCATGGATAAGGCCAAGGCCAAAGGCGTCGCCCTTCTGCTCCCCGTGGATACGGTGGTGGCGGACGCCTTCTCGGAAGCCGCGAACACGACGGTTGTCGAGGTCGGCGGGATTCAGGTCGGCTGGATGGGCCTAGACATCGGACCGAAGACCACGGCCTTGTTCTGCGATGCGATTCGGGCATCGAAGACGGTGGTCTGGAACGGCCCGGTGGGTGTGTTCGAGATGGAGAAGTTCGGCGCGGGCACACGCGCCATTGCCGAATTGCTGGCCTCGCGATCGGATATCCGAAGCATCATCGGCGGCGGCGATACGGCGGCGGCAGTGACCCAATACGGCCTCGCGGACAAGATGTCGCATGTGTCGACAGGCGGCGGCGCTTCGCTCGAGATGCTCGAGGGCAAGGAGCTGCCGGGTATCGCGGCGCTGACGAACAAGTGAGTTGAAACTGGACGGCGGCAGTGGGCTGCCGTCTCGACGGTACCTTGCGCTCGGCCGCACGAAATGCCGACGGCGGGCTGGGCGCGAGGCGCATAGGAAAAGGAAGGCATATCATGGCGTTGACGAAAGAGCGCAAACAAGCGATTATCTCGCAGCATGCGACAGGGCAAGCCGACACCGGTTCGCCGGAAGTACAGATCGCCCTGCTCACCGAGCGGATCAACCTGCTCACCGAGCATTTCAAGACGCATAAGAGGGACTTTGCGGGCCGACGTGGCCTGCTGAAACTGGTGGGCCAGCGTCGCCACCTGCTGAACTACGTCCGCCGCAACGACATCGAGCGGTATCGCAAGATCATCCAAGGACTCGGACTACGCAAGTAAGTTCGTCGTTCGATGTAACGGGCGAGTGGAGCCGTAGGCCGGCACGGGCGTTGCGCGTGGCTCATCTGGAGCCAGAAACGCATGAAAGACACAGTATCCGTAACCATCGGCGCCTACGAGATCTCCTTCGAGACGGGCCGCATTGCCAAACAGGCCCACGGTGCCGTGTGGGCTACCATGGGGGAGACCATTGTGTTGTCCGCCGTCTGTGTTTCTCCGGAAGCACGGCCGGATCAGGACTTTTTCCCACTCACGGTAGACTACCGCGAGAAGAGCTTCGCGGCAGGCAACATTCCCGGAAACTACTTCCGCCGCGAGGCGCGACCCAGCGAACGCGAGATTCTCGTGTGCCGTCTCACCGACCGGCCGATCCGCCCGCTGTTCCCGGACGGATTCCGGAACGAACTCCAGGTCTGTCAGACGGTGTATTCGGCCGACAACATTCACGATCCGGGCCTGCTGTCCATCAACGCGGCCTCGGCGGCCCTGCACATCTCGAAGGTTCCCTTCGATGGGCCCATCGGCGCGGTTCGCGTGGGGTTGATTGGCGATGATCTCGTGGTTAATCCCACCATCGAGGAAACAGACATCAGCCGGCTCGACCTTGTGATTGCGGGAACGCGCGATGCCATCGTTATGGTCGAGGGCAGTGCCGACGAACTCTCCGAAGACCAGATGATCGCGGCGCTCGAATTCGGCCACCAGCACATCGTCCGGATCTGCGATTGCATCGAGGAACTCCGCGCGCGCGTCGGCGTCGAGAAAATGCCCTTCGCGCCGCCCGTGCCGGATCCCGAGGTCGTGGCCGATGTCGAGTCCATTGCCCTGGCGAGGATCCGCGAGGTGCTCAGCATTGCCGGCAAGCAAGAGCGGCAGGAGGCCTTGGACGCGACCAAGGCCTCGCTCGACGAGGCCCTGAAGGAGAAGTACGGCGAGGAGTGCTATGCGCCGCGCGCCGGCGAAATCGCCAATCAGTTCTCGGAACTGGAACGGCGGGTCATGCGCGATCAGATCATCCAGACCCACCGACGCATCGACGGCCGCGGACTGGACGAGATCCGACCTATCACGATTGAGGTTGGCGTGCTGCCGCGCGCCCATGGATCCTGTCTGTTCACGCGCGGCGAGACGCAGGCGCTCGTGGCGACGACGCTCGGCACGAGCCGCGATGAACAGCGAATCGACGAGCTGACCGGCGACACGTTCAAGCGTTTCTTCCTACACTACAATTTCCCGCCATGGTCCGTGGGCGAGGTCCGGCGCATCTCGGGGCCGGGCCGACGCGAGATCGGCCACGGACGGCTTGCCGAACGGGCAATCGAACGCCAACTGCCCTTCGACGAGGAGAACGGTGAAGAGGATTTCCCGTACACGATCCGGTTGTCTTCGGATATCACGGAGAGCAACGGGTCGAGCTCGATGGCCACGGTGTGCGGCGGCAGCCTGAGTCTGATGGACGCGGGCGTGCCGACCCGGGCCGCGGTGGCCGGGATTGCCATGGGCCTCATCCAGGAGGACGATGCCGTCTGCGTGCTGACCGATATCCTGGGCGCCGAGGATCACCTCGGCGACATGGACTTCAAGGTGTGCGGTACAGCCCAAGGGATCACGGCCTTCCAAATGGACGTGAAGATCATGGGATTGCCGAGCGCGATCATGCGCCAGGCGCTGGAACAGGCCCGGCGCGGGCGGCTGTCCATTCTCGAGACGATGAACACATGTTTGGATGCCCCGCGGCCGGAACTCTCCCCGTACGCGCCGAGGATCTACACCATCAAGATCGATGTGGACAAGATCCGCGACGTGATTGGCCCGGGCGGAAAGGTTGTGCGCGACATTCAGGCGAGAACCGGCGCCGAAATCGAGATCGAGGACGACGGGACCGTGCGGATTGCGTCGGCGGACGGCGAGGGCGCCCAGAAAGCAATCGCCATGATCGAGGAGATCACGGCCGATGTCGAGATGGGCAAAGTCTACTCGGGCACGGTGGTGCGGGTCATGTCCTTTGGCGTATTCGTGAGTATCCTGGGCAAGAAAGAGGGCCTGGTTCGTCTTCCGGACCTTTCGCTCGAACGTGTGAACCGGCCCGAGGATGTCGCGGATATCGGCGACGAGATCGACGTGAAAGTGATTGAGATCGATTCGATGGGCCGGATCAACTTGTCGAAGGTCGAGGCCGATCGCGACCTCGGACGTATCGACGAAGCCACTTTCGAAGAGCACAAACGGCGGCGGCGTGAAGACCGTCCGCCGCGCGGCGACCGCGACCGCGACCGCGGCGGCCGTTCCGGCGGCGGGCGCCCAAGCGGTGGCCGTTCCGGTGGGCGTTCGAGCGGTGGCGATCGCTCGGGCGGTGGCGATCGGTCAGGCGGCGGGAGACGTCGCTACTAGATTGGCGCAGCCTCCGACACGGTAGGAATCGGCGTCCTGGTGGGTGTAGTGTGTCTGGACAAGATGAGGGGTCGGGACAGACGGTTGACAAAGGCAAACGCCAACAGGAATGAGGCTACGGTAGCACGCAAGCTGGCCAACGGTCTCACAATCACGACAGAACCGTTGCCGTATCTGCGGTCGGTCGCGGCCGGGGTCTGGATCAAGACCGGCTCGGCGAACGAATTCGAGGCGCAGGCCGGCATCTCGCATTTCCTCGAGCACCTCTTGTTCAAGGGCACCGAGAAGCGGACGGCCCGCGAACTCGTCGAGGCCATCGAGAGCCAAGGCGGCCAACTCAACGCGTTCACCTCGCGCGACTACACCTGCCTTTACGTGAAGACGTTGGATACGCACGTCGCTTCCGGCATCGAGATTCTCTGCGACATCATCAAGCACTCGCTGTTCTGCGACCTCGAGAAAGAGCGGAACATCGTGCTCGAGGAGATCGCGTCGATCGAGGATGTGCCGGAAGACTATATCCACGAGTTGTTGACCGAGCACCTGTGGCCGGCCCATCCACTCGGCCGCTCGGTATTGGGAACGGTGGAGTCCGTGGGCCGGTTCACGCTCGACGACGTGCGCGCCTACTATGCCCATTGGTATCGCCCTGGCAACCTCTACTTCTCGATTGCCGGGAACTTCGACGAGGAGAACGTGCTGACGCAGGTCTGCAACGAGCTTCAGAATCTGCCGCCGGGCCCCGCCGGACAGCGTTGTACGGTCCCTGCCACCGGTCACGGCGTCAAGCCCTTCGATCGCGAGATTGCTCAAGACCACCTCTGCATCGGATTTCCCGGCGCGTCGCTCAAGGATCCGAAGCGCTACGCCTTCGACGTGTTGTGCTGCGCCTTGGGCGGTGGCTCGACGTCGCGCCTCTTCGATCGGGTGCGCGAGAACGAGGGCCTGGCCTACTCGGTGTACTCGTTCAACTCGGCGTATCTCGCGTCGGGCATTCTGGGGGTTTACGCGGCCGTGGCCCCGCACAATTTCGCGCGAACCCTCGACATCACCTTTGAAGAGATCCGGAAATTCCGCGATGAGCCCATGACCGCCGACGAGCTGAACATGAACCGCGAGCAGATCAAAGGCAACATGCTGATGTCGCTCGAGAACACCTTCGTGCGCATGGCCCGCCTAGCCAAGTCGATGATGTACTACGACCGGCTCGTGCCCATCGAGGAGATTGTCGCGGCCGTCGACGCCGTGTCCATCGAGGATATTCAGGCCGTCGCCGCCGAAGCCTTCACGCCCGAGCGCTGCGCCATGGTGGCTCTCGGGCCGCTGGATGGGCAACTGCCGGAAACCGTGCCGCTATGAGCGACGCGATCGTCGTGGCCATCACGCAAGATCCCGGATGCGACGATATCCCCCTGCCCGCCTACGAAACCGAACAGGCCTCCGGCGTTGACCTGCGCGCCGCCGTGACGGAGCCGCTCTCCCTCGCGCCCGGCGAACGTGCACTCGTGCCGACCGGTATCCGGATCGCCTTGCCCGACGGCATCGAGGCCCAGGTTCGACCCCGAAGCGGACTCGCCGTCAAACACGGCATCTCGATGGTCAACGCGCCAGGCACCATCGATGCCGACTACCGAGGCGAGATCCGTGTCATCCTCATCAACCACGGCCACGCGCCCTACACGATTCACCGAGGCGACCGAATCGCCCAGCTCATCTTCGCGCCCATCCTGAGAGCGCAATGGGACGTCGTCGCCGAACTCCCCACCTCCTCCCGAGGCGCCGGCGGCTTCGGCCATACCGGCCGACAATAGCGCCGGAAGACGGCAAGACCGCGCGGGCCAAGGATGAGAAGGCAAGAAGTCGGGCTGCTATTAGTCGTCGTCTACGGTCGATTCTGAGTCACGCTCTGTTTCGGATTCAGAATCGCTACTGGCGTGCGCGGATCCAAACTCAAAAGCGCTCTGCTCCGGCGGAGGACTGTCCAGATCCCAGGCAGCAATGCCTTTCATTCCAAGTTCCTCAGTCCATTTGAGCACTTCCTTGTCATTCGAATACACCGCCGTTGCGCGATGAGCCTTCGCGATTGAAACAATCTGTCGGTCGAATTTCACTCTCTGCCAGCTCCTTTGCGAGCCTCCCTTTTTGTCGCCTTGCTGTCGTGCTGAATAGAAGGCCATGCCGGCTTCGATCGCCGACATCGTGTCGAAAGGCGCAAACTCAAGGTGGTAATTCTGGCTCAGTTCCCGAACTATCTCATCAGCTTTTCCGCCAAACATGGCGAGAATCTCGGCCAATACGGGCGTAGGAATTAGGATCTTCGTTCGGCTCTTCTGCAGTTGGACTACCAGGTGCTGGATCTTCCTTCTTGCATCCTGGATTTCCTCTCCCGTATCCGGATGATGTATGGGCGGGAGATCTTCCCGCAGCAAGAACAGCAAGAAACATGTGTCAAAGACAACCATCGTGGTTTTATGATCCGCTCCTAATGTCAGCTAGAGCATCTAGCAAGTTCTCATTGCGCTCCACATGCAAATCAATAGCTCGGAGGTGTTGTACGGTCTCACTCAGGCTGACTCCTTCTATCTCCCGAAACTCGTGGATGGCAAAGGAGCGCATCTCCCACTCTCCATCTGCACCTCTAAACCATTGCCCTATCCCACTTACCCGCAACGGCGTCTGAAACATGTGCTTCGCTATTCCCCGGGCGATTTCCCGCGTCGCGGAGCAATTGTAGAATTGCCCTTCAAGACCTTCCAAATGCACGGGCACGGTCGGCCGTCTGCCTCTGCCGCCGACGCGAATAGGTACACCATCCAGAGCCCCCGGTTGCCTGATAGGGCCAATCGTGGGTCCGGCGAAGAGCTCCTTCCCCGGAAACTGCAGGATGTTCTCCTCGTTTGGGCCCAACAGGGCACCAGACGCATTATCCTCTGCCAACCGCTTGTTCAGGTTCTGTATTGCGGTCCTCGCCTCGGGCGGACCTTCTTCCTGCTTGGATAGGCGAATTCTGTTCCGTACCTTCGGTTCGGCTTCATTGTCAACGCGGATGTTGAGTGCGACACTCCCCTTCTTCAAGCGCACGAAGTGAACCTGCTTGTGTTCACCGAAGATGGTGGCGAGGTCGCTCATGTACTCCGCGAGTCTGTTCATCGGTAGCGTCTCAATGGAGTACGCGTCCATTTTGAACACGTACTCTCTGTGCTTGCTTTTGCTCGCCTTGTTCATCGCCCTTCGACCTCGCTCGGACCTGCTCCACAAATCACAAAATACCCTCTTGCAGTAGTTTATCACGGCTGGGTCGCCGTTCAGCAAGAATTTCCTGAGGGTCTGGTTTCGTATTCCGAACGCATAGCCGTAGTATTTTGAAAGGGAATAGGTTACACGTCTCCGAACAACCCGGGGTGGGGTGTGGAAGGCGTGCATCCCGGGCCTGAAGGCCGAGACTCTCAGCTTATTGCGCCGGGCGGCAAGGCGGCGCGCCAGCCGGCCTGGAGTTGGGCGGCGAGTTGTTTCACGAGGGCCGCGTTCTCGGGCCGTTGGGCGATGTTGACGTTCTCTTTGGGGTCGGTCTCGTGGTCGTACAGCTCGTATTCGGTGAAGTCTTTCTCGAGGCCACGCCACTCCGTGAGGCGGTAGCGATCCGTCCGCATCGAATATCCCATGATGCGGCCGACGCCGTCGACGTACCGAGGATATTGACTGAACGCGGCCGTTTTCCATGGGCGCGCCGGCTCGTCGAGTAGCGGCGCGAAACTGGCCCCCTCGAGGCCGTCGGGCAGCGGTACGCCGCACAGCTCGCACATTGACGGATAGATATCGACGAACTCGACGAGGGCGTCGCACGACACGCCGCGCGTCTTCTGTTTGGGCGCGCTACAGATCAGCGGCGCGTGCACCGAGGTCTCGAAGTTCGTGTGTTTGCACCAGAGGCCGTGCTCGCCGAGTTGCCAGCCGTGGTCGCCCCAGACCACGATGACGGTGTTGTCGCGCAGGCCAAGGCGTTCGAGCGCGTCGACCACGCGGCCGATCTGCGCGTCGGTGTAGCTGGCGCACGCGTAGTAGCCGTGGATCAGTTCGAGGGCCTGTTCGTCGCTGAGCGGGCCAACTTTCGGCACGCCGACATAGTGACGCAACTCGCCCCAGTTGGTGAGGGCGTATTGAGGGCAGTCCTTCGGCGCGAAGGGATTGTCCGCGAGCGATAACTGGTCGCGTGGGTAGAGGTCCCAGTACTTCTTGGGTGCGATGAAGGGCAGGTGGGGCTTGAGGAAACCGACGCCGAGGAAGAATGGGCCGCCCTTGATCGCGTTCAGAACCTCGATGGCCCTGTCGGCGGTCTTGCCGTCGGCGAGCTCGTTGTCGGCGATATCCGGCGCCTCGGTGGGCACGCCACGAGGCCATCTTCCGATTTGCGAGGGTTTGACGCCCGCCGCCTGGGCCTCGGCGGTGCGTTTGGCCAAGTCGGTGACGTTCTGCGGTAGGTGGTACGTCTGGGCCTCGGGCTTCCACCACGGCACGCTCCACGATTGCGCGTCGTCGAGGCCACCGTGGTATAGCTTGCTGAGGCCTTGCGCATGGTATCCTTCGCGTTTGAACTGCTCGGGCAGGGTCACCACGTCCGGAATCGTCTTGCGGAAGTGCGTCTCAAGGTCGTAGACGAGCGTCGTGTCGGGCCGGCGGCCCGTCAGGAGCGACGTGCGCGACGGACTGCACACGGCTTGTTGGCAGTAGGCGCGCGTGAACACGGTGCCGTCCGCCGCCAACCGGTCCAGATTCGGCGACTTGACGACCTTGTCGCCGTAGCAGCCGAGTTGCGGCCTCAGATCGTCCACGGCAATGAACAGGACGTTTGTCGTGGGCTTGGGCGAGTCCACCGCTGCCCATACCGAGCGGCCGCACGCGAACGCCGTGGCGCCGGCAAAGGCCTGTCCGAGAAAGTGGCGTCGGGTTGTCTTTGTCACGGCAAGGCCTTTCCCTGTTCCGCTGCGTGCACGCCTTCCTGGACACAGCGCACCAAGCGCCGAACCGAGGCCTAGGACTTCGTTCTGCCGATGATCTTGCCGAGTCCTGCGCCCGCGGCCGCGAGCACGACACACGCCAGGAGCGCCACTATCCGGTGACTGCCGACGACGGGAACGAAGAGGCTCGCGGCAACGCCCACGGCAAGTCCGATCACGGCGCCGACGATCGCAGACAGGCTGCCGGACTTCTTGGGCGGCTGGATGATCTCGGCGAGGCCGGGCACCTCGGCGGCGATGGCCTCGAGCGTGAGCACCTGGCCGACTCGGTTCTTGCGGCACTTCGCGTCTCGCGGGATGCTGCCGTTACCGACGGCCCTCACGACTTCCCCGGGATCGCCGGACTCGAACACGACATCGCCCCAGTTGTTGATGAACTCCCACACATTCCCAAGGCGGAATCGCTTGCGGTAGGACTCGATACGCTTCCTGAACGTCTCGCGCGCGTCGTCCGTCGTCGCCACCGAGTAGAGGTGCTCGAGGTAGCGGATGCCGTGTTCGGGCCGGCCGTTCGCGCCGAGGGCCGTGGCCAGCGTGTCAAGGACGGCCGGATCGCGATCGCCGCCCAGTTCATACACCTTCTGTACGTGAGTCAGCGCCGCGCTACCGTCCTGCAACTCGTCGTCCGCCTCGAGGTGCACACGGGCCAGCAGTAGCCGGGCGAAGCGGTTGTTCGGATTCGCGCGAACGTAGCCGACCAGGATCTCCTTGGCCGGGGCAAACCGACGCTGGTTCAGCATGGCCTCGGCGTCGTACAGCATCGGATCCACCACGACTTCCGTTTGGGGTCCGCCGGCCTGCGGCGACTCGCCCTCATCCCTAACGACCATCGTTTCCGCATAGGCTTCCGCCGAGGCCGAGGACGAAAGCCGCGTGCCCGGCGTCACATACTGAGGCTCGACGCGGAGAAGCAACATACCTTGTTGGTTTTGGCGCAACACGCGGATGGGCGTCTCGGCCGAACCGATCCGGGCGATGGGGGCCAGGAGCGGTGGATTGCCCGGCGTAAGCACGCTCACCGTGTCGCCCGTGTGGAATGCGCCCGAGACCACGCGGCCCGTAACGGTGGTTTCCTGCGTTGAGAGCGGATATACGGCATCGACCTGGTAGACGTTATCGGTGGCTGGGATCGGCGGTGCCGCGGCCGCCGCCGGCGCTGAATCACCGTAGAGGCTTCCGGTATCGGCATCGGCGCCGAGATCGTGAACGGGCAGGATGCCCTCCGCAGACGGATCGAGGGGAGTGGGAACGGTGGCGCGCTCGCTTCGCTGCTCGGCGATTCGCTGACGCAAGGCCTGAACCTGATCGTCCTTGAGCTTGCCTTCGAGATCATCGCACGAGGCCAGCGCTTCATCAAAGCGGCCCAGTCCCGCCAAGCATACGGCGCGCTGATAGTTGACGCGCCGACTCGAGGGAAGCTCGCGGTGAAGCCCATCAAGAATGGCCAAGGCGTCCTCGAGGCGCCCCTCCTTGCAAAGCTCTTCCGCATGTATGAATTGCGTCTTGGCGTCTTCGCCGCCCATGGCCCCTCCTCCCAAACGCGCCAACACGGCCTTGTGCCGGCCACCACGTCCGATTATAGCATAGCGGATCGAACCGGCCTCGGCCGAACCACTCAGGGTTGTATGCGCACGGTCTTTCCCAGTTGCGCCGACCTGTAGGCCGCCACGGTAACGGCGACGGCGCGCAGGCCGTCGATACCCGTCACGGCCGGCGAACGCCTCTCGTCGACGGCCCGGACAAAATCACGCACGAGGCCGAGATCCGGATTGTCGCCCCAGCCGGGCCACGAGGCACGCATGGTCGTGTCGCAGTACACGTTGAGTTTCTGATTAAACGCGTCGACGCTGACCACCCCCTTCTCGCCGATGATCTCGATCGTCACATCGCCCCAGGTCGGAAAGCTCTTCGCCCGGCTCCAACTGGCGATGTGCGACACCTGGATCCCTCCTTCCATCTCGAGATGAAGGATGCCGATGTCGTCCGTTCGGATGTTCTTGTGGAGGAGGCGGTCGTTCTCGCAGTAGACCTTGGTGAATTCCTTGCCGGTCAACCACCGGAGCAGGTCGGCGACATGCACGGTGTGGTCCATCGTCGCCCCCCCGCCGGCCAGTGCGTCTTGGGCGAACCAGCCGCCGGGGAATTGGCCGTTGTTCGTGCACGAGGCCGCATAGACCTCGCCGAGGTCGCCGTTGGCAATCTGGGCCTTCACGGCCATCAGCGGTTGGGCGTAGCGGCAGGGGAACGCCGTTCCGAGGCCCACGTTGGCTTTCCTGCACGCCGCGACGATGGCCTTGGCGTCGTCGAGCGTGGGGGCGAGAGGCTTCTCGCACAGGATCCATTTCCCGGCCGCGGCGGCCTTCTCGGCCATGACGCGGTGCTTGACGTTCTCCGAGGTGATGATCACGCCTTCGACGCCGGCGCCCAGGAAGGCGTCGAGGTCCTGGAGAAAGCGCGTTCCGAACTGCTTGGCGGCCGCGCGGCCGCGTTTGGGCACATCGTCCCAGATCGCGGCGAATTCAACGCCATCGAGGGCATTGAGGCAGGCCGCGTAGCTGTAGGCGTGCATGTGGGCGAAACTCATGATTCCGATCTTGGCCATGACAGGTCCCTCCGCCGATTAGAGCTTGACGGGCCGGCCGGACTTGGCCGACTCGAGCGCTGCGGACACCATGCGCACGGCCTCGAGGGCATCCTCGGGCGTTACGCGCGGTTTGTGCTTTCTATTAATCCAGCCGAGGAAGTCCTCCCACTCGAGCTGGTATGGACTCACGGCCACCGGGCTCGCGGGCACGATCATCGAAGGGCCGCCGCCGGCTTGGGCGCGCATCAACACGGATATCGGAGCCTCCTCGCTGTTGAACTGGAGCATGCCCTTGTCGCCGCAGATCTCCGTGCGCACGCGGAAGCCCTGGGGATGCGCCCAGGTGCCGATGACATGGGCGATGATGCCGGACTCCATGCGGAAGGTGATCGCGGCGTAGTCGATGGGCTCCGGCTTGGATCGCTGGAGCGCCTGGCAGTACACGTGGTCCGCGTTGCCGAAGGCATAGCGCAGCCAGTCGCAATCGTGGATGCTCGAGTCGAAAGTGACGCCGCCGCTCTGCGCATAATCGTGGAACCACTTTCCTTCGCCGCGCGGGAAGATGCCGCCGCGATACATCTTCACGAAACCGACCCTACCGATCTTGCCGGATTTCACCTCGGCCTTCATCGCCTCGAACTCGTGGAAGAATCGCACGACGTGACCGACGAACAGCTTCACCTTGGCCTTCTCTACGGCGGCGATGGCCGCTTCGCACTGCGCCACCGTGCGGCCGAACGGTTTTTCGCAGAATATGGCCTTGCCAGCCTCGGCCGCCGCAATGACATACCCGGTGTGCGTGGGCGTGGGCGTGGTGATCGCGACGATGTCCACATCGTCGCGCGCCAGGACCGCCTTGGGACTCACGACTTCGGCGCCATACCGGCCCGCCAATGCCGCCGCCTTCGGTTTGCGCGTGTCGGCGCAGGCCACGAGCTTCAGGCCACAGTTCGTGGCCATCTGCGCATGGACGGCGCCCATGCCGCCACATCCGATTATAGCTACGTTCATAGCGATTTCCTCCCATTCCCGCCCGAGCGCTAGAGCGTCACGATGGTTCTCAGACTTGCGCACACGTGTTGCAGCATCGTTTCAAGCGAGTGACGGTACGGGCCGAACTCGCCGCACAACGCTTTGTCGTAGCCGATGGCGCGGAACGCGGCCATCACAGCAGGCCAGTTTACATCCCCCTCCATGAGCATGACAAATCCGTCGAAGTTCCCGCTCGAAGCGCGGAAGTCCTTGGCGTGCACCATGCGGATTCGGTTGCCGAGGATGCGGATCCACTGGTCCGGGTAGCCGTACAACAGGATGTTGCCGATGTCGAAATAGGCGCCCACATATTCGCTCTCGCACTGATCGATGAAATCGCGCATCTCGACGGGACTCAACAGGAACTTGTTCCAGACATTCTCGATAGCCAGAGTGACCTGGAGGCGCTCGGCGGCGGGCACCAGATCCTGCAGGCCGGCCAGCGCGTTTTCGAGCGCCACATCGTACGGCACCTCGGGCGACACGGTGCCCGGCACCGTCAATACGCAGTCGACGCCAAGCCACTGCGCCATCTGCATCAGGCGTTCGGCGACTTCCTTTGCCTTCTGCCGCTGCTCCGCGTCCGGCGAACTGAGCGCGTATTTCCAGCCCATACCCGAGCCGACGCTCGTCAACTCGACTCCCACTTTCTCGGCGTGCCGGCGTATGGCCGTCAGCGCCTCCTCGTCCGCGTCCATTCGGATGGGCCCGTCATCGCCGATGCACGGCTCAAACGCCTCGAATCCGAAGGACTTGGCCATATCGATCGCGGCCGCAGCCGGCATCGAGCCGGGAAACGCCCATTGGTTGATTCCCACTTTCATAACTATGCGCTCCTTTCCGCCATGAATGCACCGTGCCGGTCGTGCCCTTCGGATGGCAAGGCCGCACACTTCCGCGGACCCTCCGAACACGTTGAACGGCCACGCGAGCGTATCAGACCGAGCCGCCCGCGTCCAAGTCAGGAACCCACACCAGCTCGCTCCGGTTGACGACCAGGGGGGGGAGGGCTACACTGCCCACAGGTGAGGACGGCCCTCGACCCTCGATCGCTCGTCACGCGTGTAGGTGCCGTCGGAACACAGAGGAGTCCCTTCACATGTATCTCTGCGACATCCTGATCGTGCTGCTATGCGCATTGTGGTTCGCCGCTCCCATTATGTCGGACGACACCGGCATCTGCGTGTTGCGTGCCGGCGTGGCCAAGAGCGACATCACCACCAACGCGGAAGGTGTGCGGATCAACGATCCGCTGTACGCCAAAGTTCTGGTTCTGGACGATGGCACAACCCGACTGGCCATCATCGCCATGGACGTCACGGCGATTGGGGGCATCGGCGAGATCGGCGACGACTTCCTGCCTGCGTTGCGCGCCCGGATCGAAACCGAACTGGGTATTCCGGGCCGGCACGTCCTCGTCAACGCGTCGCACAACCATCCGCCCGGCCGACTTCTCTGCGAACCCGCGGAACAACTCGAGCGAACCTTCGACGCGGTCAAACGCGCGGCCGAATCCATGACAGCCGTGAAGGTCGGCGCCGGCGTCGGCCGTGAGACCCGGATCTCAATGAACCGGACACTCCGGCTCAACGATGGGAAGGCCTGGACCATCCGCCACACCAATCCCTGCCCGCCGGATGACGAGGTCGAAGGCGTCGGGCCCATCGATCCGGAGATCGGGATACTCCGCGTGGATCGCGTGGACGGCCGGCCGCTGGCGCTGGTGTACAACTTCGCGTGTCATCCCTACCTCACCGTGCCGCGTGGCGGCGTCACGGCCGACTTCCCCGGTTTTGCGTCCGCGGTCATCGAAAAAAGCCTCGGCGACGGCGCCATGGCGCTATTCCTCCAAGGCGCCGGAGGCGACATCACCGAGGTTCTCTACAAGGATGTCCATCGCCCGCGCGATTCCGAGCCGCTCGGCACGATGCTCGGTCTCAGCACCCTCGAGGGGTGGCGCGGCATCGAGACGAAAGACGCGAGGCTCAGTGTCATTTCGGAGGATCTCCAACTGCCGAGGAAGGCCGATTTCGACGAACGGATCGCCGAGCTCGAGGGCGAACAGGCCGCGTTGCTCAAGTCTCTACGCGGTACCAGTCTGAATCTCAAAACCTTCGTGCCGCTGTACATCCAGTACGCGCTCGATTCCGAGCATCCTTTCTACTACTCATACCGGTACTTGCATTCCGAGGCCATGGGCACCGATGAGCTTTCGGCCATCGATGCGCAGAACCGCGCCCAGATTGACAAGTACGTCTGCAACATCCGCGCCATGGAGAAACTGGCCCGGATTCAGGACAAGATTGCCACCTTGGAGAAGCACAAGGCGGCCACCGTGGCCGCGGGCGAGCCGACGATGACCACCGAGGTGCAAGGCATGAAGATCGGCGACTTCGTGCTGATCACCTCGGCGGCCGAGGTAGGCGTCGAGGTCGGCCTCAACGTGAAGGAGGCGTCGCCGCACGAATTCACCTTCATGGCGGCCTACTCCAACGGCTACATCCAATACGGCCCTCCCTCGTCCGAATACCTCAAGGGCGGATACGAGGTTACCGAGTGCCTCCTCGCACCGGAATGGCAGGCGATCTACGAAGAGAAGGCCGACGAGATTCTCCGCGCGCTGGAATAACGCACGGGAACCGACGAACAGGCGAGGCCCAGAATCAGACGGAAGCGAATCGCCCGATGGCTGAGTCTTCTTGCCTGTCGCAACCGGGAAGCGCCTGCCACCACAGCCGCTGCCGGCCCTCGGCGGAACGCGAGGACTCGGCCGTGAAACCGGTCATAGGACGGGCGTGGTCGGAGGTGTGACACGATGCATCGGTCGGCGCGCGTGGCCGGAGGTATGGTGCACCGTAGGTGGGCGCGGATGGGCGCCGGTGAGAGGCAGTCAGATGGGTGATATCGAAATCGAACGAAATCCGAGCGGGGATCGCCTTGAGGACCTCGGCGTTTGGTCCTGGGACATCTGGACAAAAGAGACTTCGATGTTTCCGTGGTTCTACGATGAGCGGGAAGTCTGCTACTTCCTCGAAGGCGACGTGATGGTCACGCCGGAGGGCGGTGAGCCCGTCCGCGTCGGCAAGGGTGATCTCGTCACGTTTCCCGAGGGCATGTCGTGCACGTGGCAAGTCCTCAGTCCGGTAAGAAAGCACTATACGTTCGGTTGAGGCGGCGCCGGGCGGAAGACGGGAACGGACTCCGTCCAAGTCTTTGATGAGGACTATCTGTCTCCGCTTTCCGCTCTGATCGCCGCTCCACTACCAGGAGGGAGTCATGGGGCTGTTCTCGCGAAGCCAACGCGTTGTTGTCGTGTTCCTCAGCCTAACGCTCGCGGCGGGCGGTGCCTGCGCCGGGGGGGTTATCGGCACGTCGGACGGACGCTTCGTCGACGGGTCGGGTCGCCACGTGATTCTCCACGGCGTGAACGTGGGGTTCGGCGATCGCCGGGACGAGTCCGGCCGACGCTACGGCGCCTGGGCCGACGAAACGGAGGAGGATTTCGCGCACATGCGGGCGTGGGGCCTCAACTGCGTCCGGCTGGTCCTCTTCTGGGCGTCCGTTGAGCCGGAGTGCGGCCAGTACGATGAGGCGTTTCTCGATGCGGTGGCGGAGAAGGTGGCGTGGGCCAAGGCGCACGACCTGGAGATTATCCTGGACTTTCATCAAGATCTCTGGGGCATCGACAACGGCAATATCGGACGCGGGATGCCGGGCTGGGCCACCCTGGACGGCGGCCGCGCGCACGTCGTGGGTGAGGTGTGGAGTGACGCGTATTTCCAAAGCCCGGCGATTCTCGCGGCGTTCGACAGTTTTTGGGCGAACGCGCCCGGGCCGGACGGCGTCGGCATCCAGGATCGGTTTGCCTTGGCCTGGAAACACGTAGCCGAACGGTTCGCGTCCGAGCCGGCCGTATTGGGCTACGACCTCCTGAACGAGGCGGGATTCGGCTCCGAGATCCGCGCCCTGGTGCCGGTTGGCGCGCCGCGTACGGCCTTGGCGCTAGCGCGGGCGCTCTGGCAAAGCACGATCACCCTTGACGACATCACGGCGATAGTCACCGAGTCCGAAAAGCGCCCGGCGATCCTCCGCTTGCTGGACGACCCGGACCTCAACCGGAGCATTATGGGATCGGCGGGGCCGATGGCCTTCCATTTCGAGCGCACGAAGCTGCATCCCATGTACCAGCGCGTGGCCAACGCGATCCGGGAAGTCGATAGCCGACACATCCTGTTCCTCGAGCCGAACGTATTGTCGAACGCCGGCGTGCCATCCAAGATGCAGCCGGTGCTCGGCGCCGACGGCCGGCGCGATGCCGCCCAGGCCCTGGCTCCTCACGTCTACGATCTCACCACCGACACGAGCTACATGGACGTGACGCGCGTCGACCGGCTCGCGTTCACCCTCGACAGGCGTGCGGAACAAGGCCGGTTCGCGGACATGCCGGTCCTCGTCGGCGAGTGGGGCGCGTACGTCGACGGCCAGCGCGTGCCCCACGGCGCGCGCGCCATGGTGGAGGCCTTCGAGCGGCACTTGTTCAGCGAGACCTATTGGTACTTCCGACGCGACCTGGATGCGAAGTGGTATTTCGACTACGTGTGTCGGCCGTTTCCGGAGGCCGTCGCCGGCATCATCACCGGATACGGCACCGACGCCGAGTCGGGCGCGTTCTGGTGCGAATGGAACGAGGATGGCACGATCGCGGAGCCAAGCTGCGTGTTCGTGCCGACCCGGTGGTATCCGAATGGCTTCGATGTTACCATCGAGCCGCAAGGCCAAGGCTACGTAGCGACGGATGTGCCCGGCGCCGGGAACACGATGCTCGAGGTTGCGCCCCTCGGCGAGGCCGGCGCGCGACGCATCGAGATCCACGGCCGAGAGAAGTAGCTGCGACTACAAGGAGGCAGCATCCTATGCGAAAGCACCGATGGATCCTCTCACTCATGGCGGCGCTCGTTTCGAGCTATGCCCTCACGGCCAACGGCCAAGCCTCGGACGGGGCCTACGAACCCACGTGGGAATCGGTTAGGCGACACAATCCCGCGCCGGATTGGTTCCGCGACGCGAAGTTCGGCATCTACTTCCACTGGGGCGTGTACTCGGTGCCGGCCTTCGGCAACGAGTGGTATCCGCGGAACATGCACCGCGAGGGAAGTCCTGAGTACAAGCACCACCTCGCGCTCTACGGCCCGCCATCCCAGTTCGGCTATCACGACTTCGTGCCCATGTTCAAGGCCGAGCATTTCGATCCGGAGGCATGGGCGGATCTCTTCGAGAAGGCCGGCGCCCGGTTTGCCGGCCCGGTGGCCGAGCATCACGATGGCTTCGCCATGTGGGCCAGCACGCTCACGCCGTGGAATGCCAAAGATAAAGGGCCTCAGCGCGATATCACCGGCGAACTGGCCGAGGCGATCCGCGCCCACGGCATGCGGTTCGTGACCACCTTCCATCACGCGCGGAACAATCAGCATCCGATCGAGAAGAATGGCAAGCTCGAGTGGACGGGCCACTATCCTCGAGTCGAAGGCTGGCCGACGGTATCCGACGATCCCGAGTTGCGGATGCTCTACGGCAACTTGCCGCGCGACGAGTTTCTCAAGTTGTGGCAAGATAAACTCGTCGAAGTCATCGACCACTACCAACCGGATATCATGTGGTTCGACGCGTGGCTCGACGAGATTCCAGAAGAGAACCAACTCGCATATCTCGCCTATTACTTCAACCAAGAACGCGCCTGGAAAAAGGATGTCGTCGTCACCTGCAAGCAGCGCGACCTCCCGCTCGAGGTGGCGGTCGAGGACTTCGAGAAGGGGCGAACGGACGACATCACCGAGTATCCCTTCCTCACCGACGACACGATCAGCTACGGCAGTTGGTGCTACACGCAGGATCTCAAGATCAAGCCGACGACCGACGTGCTGCACGTACTGATCGATATCGTCAGCAAGAACGGCCAACTCTTGCTCAACATCTCGCCCAAGGCTGACGGCACGATTCCCGAAGATCAGCAAGCGGTATTGCTCGGCATCGGCCAGTGGCTCGAGCGGTTCGGCGAGGCGATCTATGGCACGCGGCCCTTCGTTTGTTTCGGCGAAGGCCCCACGCAACTCGGCAAGGCCGGCCACTTTGTCAAGGCCACGATCAAGTACGGGCCGAAGGACATCCGCTACACACGCCGAGGCGACACGGTGTATGCCATCGTGCTCGGCTGGCCCGGCGCCGGCACAGCGCTCGAGCTGACGGCGTTCGGAAGTGACGGCGCCGCGGAAGACGTCGAGGTCACCAAGGTCACGATGCTGGGCGCCGCCGACGCCGTCGACTGGAGACGTGCGGACTCGGGTCTTTCGATCTCGTGTCCGGACGCGGAAACCGACGACATGGCGGTGGTGTTCAAGCTGGACACGCAGGGCCTCGGTCCAGCGTCATGAACAAGGTTGGCCGCGTTCAGGCCATTGACCGTATTGACCACATTGACGGCATTGACGATGTGGATACAGACGGTCGGCCGAACGCCCGAACATAGACCCACGGGAGAATCGCCATGCTGCTGAACGTCCTGATGCTCGTCACACCGGCCTTCCAAGGCGCCGCCGGCGAGGTCCCCGCCGCGCCGCAGGCAAGAGCGGAGGTGCGCAACGCGCCCGAGCGGGAAGACTGGTTCATGGACCTCGGCCTGGGCATGTTCATCCACTGGAGCGTGGACTCGCAACTCGGCGCGGTGATCAGTCACTCGCTGGCCGGCGCGTCGGACGAGTACGCCAGGCGCTTCTTTGACGAGTTACCGCAAACCTTCGATCCGACCGAGTTCGATCCCGTCGAGTGGGCGCGGCTCGCCCGCGTGGCCGGGATTCGCTACGTGATGTTCACCGCGAAGCACCACAGCGGGTTCTGCATGTTCGACACAACCACGACGCCGTTTAACATCATGAATACGCCGTACCGCAAGGATATCGTTGCGCAGATCGTCGACGCTTTTCGCGGCCAAGGCATCGCCGTCGGGTTCTACTTCTCGCCCGAGGATTTCTGGTTCCTGCACGGCCAAGGCAAACCCATGGCGCGCAAACGCGAGTACGCCTATACCTACGCCAATCCCGAATTGCGCGCACACAATGCCGCGCAGTTACGCGAACTCTTCACGAACTACGGTCCCATCGACCTGGCGTTCCTGGACAGTTTCTACAACAAGGATGCCGTCGAGGATATCTGGACTGTCGATCCGAACGTGACGATCACGCGCGGCGTCATGGCCACCCCGGAACAGACCACGCCGGATGAGCCGATGCCGGGGCCGTGGGAGGCCTGCTACACCCTCGGCACGCAATGGCAGTTCAAGCCGACCAACGAGCAGTACAAGTCGGGCACCGAACTCATCGAGATGCTCATCGAGATCCGCGCCAAAGGCGGCAATTTCCTGCTGAACGTCGGACCCGAGCCGTCGGGCCGGATCCCCTTCGAGCAAGAGCGCCGCATCCGCGAGCTCGGCCTGTGGATGTTCGTCAACCGCGACGCCATCTACCAGGTGCGTCCCTGGCACGTCATCCGCGAAGGCGACATCTGGTTCACCAAGGCCAAGGACGCCGACACGCTCTACGCGATCCTTGCGAAACAAGCGCCATGGAAACGCGGCGAGCGGCGCGAGTTCGACCTCAAGAGCGTGCGTGCCACCGCCGATACCATGATCGACGTCCTCGGCCACGGCGGCGAACTCGTCGAGTATCAGCCGCAAACCGATGCCGAACCGCGTTTCCAGCAGCGCGACGACGGCCTGCACCTCAGCGTCGTGCGCGCCCAGCGCCTCTACAACGACCACAACTGGCCCAATCCTGTGGTGGTGCGCCTGAGGCATGTTGTGCCGGCGCCGTAAGCCGCCCGGAGCCAGAAAGGCAAAATGCGCAAGACGGGACGGATCGAACCAATCAGGCCGATCGGACCGACATCTCCCATTCTTCCCGTCCTGTCCTCCTGCGCATCGTCTCGCTCGGCTTGACAGAATCACCGCTCGGTGTGGTACCGTCAATGGAAAGGCAACACCAAGCCGGCACGGCCCGCGGCCCATCGCGCATACCACGGGCGGTGCGTGGAAACCTTTGCACCGCCGGATGTTATCCAGCTATCCGTGACGCGTCGGGGCGTTCCAACGCCACCGTGATCGACAGAGGTGTACTCACGTTGTCGAGTTTCCGTGTAACGAGACGCTCCTTCCTGAAACGGACCGCGATTGCGGTCGCGTCGACGGTCGGCTTTCCTGTGATCGTTCCGCCGTCCGCGCTGGGCCTAAACGGAACTGTGGCGCCCAGCAATCGGATTGCGCTCGGGTTCATCGGACTGGGCGCCCATGCCCGCGCGGTCAATCTGCCCACCTTCAGCATGCAGCCGGACGCGCAAGTCGTCGCGCTGTGCGACGTCGATGCCGAACGCCTTCGCGACACGCACCTCACGCTGCAACTCCTCGCGCCCGAGGATGAAAGCGCCTCGGCGTTCACCGGTTGTTTCACTACCGGCGACTGGCGTGAGGTTGTCGCGAGAGCGGATGTCGACGCCGTCGTCGTGTCAACGCCGGACCACTGGCACGTCATTCCCTCGATCGCGGCCGCCCGAGCCGGCAAAGATGTGTTCTGCGAGAAACCGCTGTCGCTCACGATCCACGAGGGACGCGTGCTCGCCAACACGATTCGCCGGTGCGGGCGCTGCTTCATCACCGGCAGCGAGCTGCGCTCGCAGGGCGTTTTCGTGCGCGCGTGCGAACTGGTTCGGAACGGACATATCGGCCGGCTCGAGTCGATCTACGTCGAGTTGCCTCGCGGATTCGGCGCCTTTTCGTCGCCCGAAGCGGAAGCCGAGAACCACGAAGGTTTCGAGGAGAAGGTGCCCCCCTGGTTCGACTACGACATGTGGCTGGGCCAGGCGCCCATGGCGCCCTACACGACCCGACGGTGCCACGGCCAATACCGGTTCATCTTCGACTATAGCGGGGGGAATCTGACGGATCACGGCGCGCACTTCTTCGACATCGCCCAGTGGGCCAACAATTCGGAACACACGGGGCCCATCAGCGTGGAAGGTACCGCAACCTTTCCGCCGAAGGGCCTGTTCAACACGGCCACCGACTGGAATCTCACGTACGAATACGCCAATGGCGTGCGCATGACCTGCGCTAGCGGACTGGCCATCATCCGCTTCGAGGGATCCGACGGCTGGGTCGAAGCCGGCCCGCAGAGCATTCAAGCCAGTTCGGACTGCATTTTGGCCACGCGTATCAGCGCGAACGATTTCCACGCGCGGACGTGTCCCGGAGGCGAGCACCGTGATTTTCTGGACTGCGTGAAGAACGGCCGGGCCACCTATGCTCCGGCCGAGATCGGGCATCGCACCGCCACGATCGCGCATCTTGGCAACATTGCCTTGCGACTCGGGCGGAAGCTGCGGTGGGATCCGGGGCGCGAGGATTTTATCGGAGATGCCTCCGCCACGGCCATGCTATCGCGCGCCATCCGCAGTCCATGGCGGCTCGACGCGTGAGCGCGCTAGCCCGGAGGCGATACAGGAGAACTTCGGTGATGAACCAGCCGTCCAGGCGAGACTTCCTCAAGCGCACGCTCCTGTCGGGCGCGGCGCTCGGCGGCGTGGCGCGTCCGCCGCTCGCCCAAGGCCAGGCGAGCGAACAATCCGTTGACATGAGCATCATGCGCTGGAAGCTCCCGCCCGAGCCCGATTCGCAGGAAATCGCCCATATGGCGATCCGGCTGACGGAGGGCGCCATCCTGGCCCTCGGCGGCATGAACCGCTTCGTCAGTCGCGGCGATGTCGTCTGGGTCAAGCCAAACATCGGATTTGATCGCCCTCCCGAGACCGCCGCCAACACGAATCCGGACGTGGTGGCGACGCTGGTTCGCCTGTGCTACGAGGCCGGCGCCGGCAAGGTGCGCGTTGGCGACAATTCGTGCTACGGCGCCACAGGCGCCTATCCGACCAGCGGCATCGAAGCCGCCGCCAACGCCGCGGGCGCCGAGGTCGTCTACCTCGACCCAAACCGGTTCAAGATGATGGACGTGAACGGCCACCGGATCAAGAAGTGGCTTGTGTCCGAGGAAATCGTCGAATCCGACCTTGTCATCAACGTGCCTGTGGCCAAGGTTCACGGCATGACCGCCGTCAGCGTTTGCCTCAAGAACTACATGGGGGTCATTGGCGGCCCGCGTCAGGAATGGCATACCGATATGCCCACGTGCCTGACGGATATCGCCGCGTTCATGAAACCGCGCCTCTCGGTGGTCGACGCGATGCGGACCATTGTGAAACACGGCCCCATAGGATTCAGCCTCGACGACACGGAACTCCGCGGCATCGTCGCGGCTGGGGTCGACGTCGTGGCCCTCGAGGCTTTCGGCGCGGAATTGCTCGGTTGCGTGCCGCAGCAAGGCAAGACGATGAATGAAGCGCAAGCCCGCGGGTTGGGCCGGATCGATTACCGGCACCTCGTCCTTCGAGAACAGGAGATCGCGTAATGGGCGAGGCACGTTGCGGTCCGTCCGCGCCGGGTCGGTGCGTCCGACGCTGTGTAGTGAGGCCGTTGCTGCCGGTCGCCGCGGCGGTTCTGCTCTTCCCTCTACCGGCGTGCGGACCCTCGACGCCCGAGAACCCGACGCCGCGCCCGGCCCGGTCGGCGTCCGGCGAGGAGTCTCCGCAATCGGGTTCGGCCTCCGACACGGTACGCGCAGAAGCGACCTCCGCATCGATCGATCCCGACCGTGCCGAACGCGAGGAAGACTACGAGCGTCTCGCCATGATGCTCATCGAGTTTGGCGATGCCTGGGCGGCGAGAGACACAGAGACCGCGTCAGCCATGGTGGCCGAGGACTATGGCGTAGACAATCCCGACAGTGTGCCGCTGCCAAGCATACTCGATATGCTTCAGGCGCCCGAGGGTTGGGATATCTGGATCGATGTGATGAACGCCCGGATCGATATCTCGAGCGACCGGGCAACCGCTTATCCGATCCGGGCGGGCGATCCGTCGTTCACGCTCCCGCCGGTGAGGATGGACTTCGTCAAACGCGACGGGGATTGGAAGATTGCGGCGTTCGTGCCGGACAGTGTGGATACGAAATCCGCTGAGGAGATCCGAGGCGAACTCGAGACGCCCGAGCTTCAGTACTGAGCAGCGCCCAATCCATCAAGGATATCGCGCACGGCTTGGCGCGAATCCGGATCCGCCGCACAGGTCTCCGCCTTCTCCAGAACCGACTTCACGTATGCAACATCCATAGACGCGGCCTGCGCGCTCAGAGCAAGCACAGCGGCCACGGATTCCTTGGACAGCTCCGGATCCGACAGATAGGCCGCGACCACGCGCAACGCGTCTTGCGTCCCAAGGCCGGCCAGCGCGCCGATGACGAGGCGTTTCTCCTCGACGCGTGGCGCTATCGATAGCGCTTCATCAAGGGCCTCGAGCTTCTGCGCGGGAGACCATTCCGCCAACTTGCCAACCAGACGCACGTACGCACGGAACGACAGGATCCGATGCGAAAGCCAACGGGCGTGCTCCGTCATGTCGGCGAAGACAGGCAAGACTTCCTCCGTCGGCCACTCCGTGAGGCTTCGAACGGCCTCGTCTTGGATCTCGCGATGGGGCGACTGAACCGCCTGTTTGAGCGCCTGGAACACCTTGGGCTCGGGAAACCGAGGCAGAATGCGGATGACGGCACATTGCGCCGATGTCGGCACACCCTCCGCCAACACGGACAACAAGCAGTCTACCGTCTCCGGTTTTCCCCTCGAACGGCCGGCCACGGATGTCAACGTCGACATCGCGGCGGCGACGTCTCCTTCATCCGAGAACGCCTGCGCGAGTTCAAGAAGCGTCGGCACGTCGTCTTCCTCGGCCAAGGTCGCCAAAGCCTGCAACGCCGCCTTGCGCACGCTCCCCTCCGCCTCGCGAGCCTTGTCAACGAGCGTTGGCACGGCCGAGGTCGCCCCGCGGTCGGCCAGAATACCCATCGATTCCACCGCAAACGCGGTATCCGCATCGCCAAGGGCCGCCACGAACGCGGCATCCACGTCCTCGCCCGGTATACGCGCCAAGGCGTCCCGGAGGGCTGTGGCCCGTTCTCCTTCATCGCCAACGACGCGTCGCGCCAGCGAGAGGGCAATGGCGGAATCGCCCACCGTTCCCACGACGTGCAGGGCCGCCACGCCAATGGCCGGATCCTCGTCATCCAACAACGCAACCGCTGCCGGCAGCGCCGCCTTGTCTTGTCGATCGGCGAACATGAGGAGAACCGCAGCCTTGGTAGCCGGCGCGAGCTCAGGCAGTACAGGCAAAATGGCCTCGGCCAAGCCCGGGCCGCGGTAGTCTCGCGCCAGACTAATGGCCAGACGCGTGAGGCCCTGTTGCGCATCGCGGAGTGCCCCTATCAGGAGCTCGACGCCATCGTCACCGCGCGTCAACACGCGCCCTCGGAATGCCGGCGCCCGGAAATCCAACGCGTTCTCCGTAGCGAACACGTCGTCAAACAAGGCCTTGGCCTCTTCCGTGTGCCCTTCGGCCAACCACCGGTCGGCGCAAACCAGATAGGCGTGTGTTGCCGCGTCGTGAACCGCGGCCACCGGCGACTGCCGGGCCGCCGCCAACGCCGCAACGGCCTGCTCGCCACCCGTCTTGCCCAAAGCAGTCGCCGCCGCGCAGGCAGTCGCCGCGTCGGGATCGCCAAGGAGCGCGACCAAGGTGTCGACGTTTTCCGCGCGCCCCCGCTCGCCAAGGCCATTGATGATGCCGATGCGGATCAATCCTGAGGTCTCCGATACAGCGGCGCGATACGCTTCGTCCACCCGAGACGATGGCAAGCGCTCCAGCGCGTAACGGGCCATATCCGCGGTGGCGGGATCCGTGAGCATCGGCGTCAATGCGGCGATCGTGGCGTCGCCGCCGACCCGTTCAAGCATGCGGAAGATGAACGCCCTGCCGTCCGGCGTCGTGTCCGGTGCCTCGAGACCGGCAAGGAGCCAAGCCTCGATCTTGCCGCGTTGCTCAGGCGTTCCGACGCGGATGAGCCCCTCGAGTGAAACCAGGGGGGTACTGTCATTGCCGGCGACGTGCTGCAGGACAGCAAACCGGTTCTGCTCGAGGAATACCCCGATGTCCGCGCTACCGCCGCCCATCGCCATCGCGTCTTGACCGCAGGCCGTATGCGCGGCGCCTAGGAATAGGAGCGCGCCGACAATGAACGCAACGGCAGGAAGCGATGACCAGCGATAGCTGCGGCGATTCACCAAAACCTCCTCCGCGCAAGCCGATGCCAGTCGGGCGTGCGTCATGCTAGATAGGTCAATGCTCGAGATCGGAACCGATTCTAGCCGAGGCCCAGCCGCGCGCACAAACCCGTCATGGTCGTGCCGTGCCTATACGCCCGTTGCGGGCTCTTCTGCTAGAATCCACGTCCGGAGAGGCAACCAGCATGACCCGCGATCATCGGAAACTTCGCGCCACGGTAGTGGCTCTGGGCCTGGCGGTAGCATCGGCCATGCAGGCGGTCGCCGTCGAGTGGTCCGCCGTGTCGCCGGCCGAACTCGAAGGCGAGGTCACGGTCTGGAGTTGGAACATCGCGGCCGCCAGCCTCAAGAAGCTGGTACCTCCGTTCAACGAGATCTATCCGAACGTCACCGTCGACGTAAACATGACCGGAACGAATCTCCAGTCGCGGTTCCTATTATCGCTTTCGGCAGGCGTCGGCGCGCCGGATATCAGCCAGCTTCAATTGGCCGAGGCGCAACGCTACGTCCGCACCGGCCGCATGACGGACTTGACGCCGGTGGCGCAACGCTACGAGAAGGACTTCCCGGCGTCGTTCTGGGCCGACTGCGTATACGAGGGCAAGGTCTATGCCATTCCATGGGACATGGGGCCGTGCGGGGTGTTCTACAAACGCGGCCTGTTCGCGCGGTACGGCATCGATCCCAACGCCATCGAGACGTGGGCGGACTACATCGAGGTCGGCAAACAGATTCGCGAGCGCTCGGGCGGCAAGACGCACATGCTTTTCCTCGGTTCCGGCGACATGGCGAGCCTCTTCGAGATCCTCCTGCGCCAGGCCGGCGGCCAAGTCTTCGACGACGAAGGCCGCATCGCCATCGATTCGCCGCAGACGCGTCAGGTCCTCGACGTGTTGCGCGCCATGATCGCCTCCGGCATCACGGCCGACGCCATGGGATGGAGCCACGAATTCTTCGCCTCGTTCCAGACGGATTCCGTGGCCACCTACGTCAGCGCCGTCTGGTTTGGCGGATCTATTCGCGACTACGCCGGCAACACGCACGGCGACTGGGGCGTGTTCCGGTTGCCGGCCTTCGAGTCCGGCGGCCTGCGCACGAGCAACCTCGGCGGCTCGGTGCTGGTCATTCCGGATCAGTGCGCGCGAAAAGAGGCAGCCTGGGCCTACGTCGAGTTCGCCCTTTGCACACACCAGGCTCAACTCGAGCAGTACCGATCCTTTGACCTGTTCCCCGCCTATCTTCCGACACACAGCGATCCCTTCTTCGATGAGCCGGAGCCCTTCTACGGCGGCCAGTGCGTGCGACGCCTGTTCAGCCAAGACATCGAGCGCATTCCGGTGCTGCATCGCACGCGTGATTGGATGGAGGCGCTGCGCTACATCCAGCAGGCGCTCAGCAAATGGGTGGCGAACGGTATGGGCAACTCCAATCCCTTCCTCGACGACCTTGCCCAGCGCCTCAGCCGGCGGTTGGCGCGGCCAATCGCGCCGGAGGCGCCATGATGCAGCACGACGTGCGAAAGAACCGACGCGACCTCATGCATCGCATGTGGAGACATCGCCATTTCTATCTCTTCATCTCGCCATTCTTCATCCTGTTCGCCGTGCTCGGCCTGTATCCGCTCGTGTTCTCGTTTGTACTTGGTTTCGCGCGATGGGACGGCCTCACCGACATCCGCTGGCTCGGCCTCGCCAACTTCGAGAATCTGATCCACGACGAGCTCTTCTTCACGGCGCTGTGGAACACGCTTATCATCGGCCTGCTGTACATTCCGCCCATGTTCATCGGCGCCTTTGTGTTTGCCGTGCTGCTCAACGCGTCGTGGCTGCGGATGCGCGGCATCTTCCGCGCGGCCTTCTTCCTTCCGAGCGTCACGCCGATGGTCGTCGTCGCGATCGTGTTCTCGCTGCTCTACGGCCAAGAGGCCGGCCTGCTCAACTACCTCATCGCGCGGGTCGGCGCGTGGCTGCCCGGCGTCGAAGGCAAGGCCGTGCCGTGGCTGGTGAGCGAGCAGTGGTCGAAGATCAGCGTCGCCATCCTGCTGGTGTGGCGCTGGACCGGCTACAACATGGTGCTCATGCTCGCCGGCCTCCAGGGCATCTCGGACGAGTACTACGAGGCGGCGCGGATCGAGGGGGCCGGACCGCTCGATCGCATGCGCTACATCACGCTGCCGCTGATGCGGCCCATCTTCGTCTTCTGCTCGATCATGTCGCTCATCGGCACGGTGTACATGTTCGACGAGGTGTTCGTTCTGACGCAAGGCGGCCCAGGCACCTCGTCGACGAATTTCGGCCTGTACCTGTTCAACACGTCGTTCACGGATTTCAAGTTTGGCTACGCCTCGTCGATGGCCTACGTCGTGGCGGCCTTCGTGTTCGTGAGCAGCCTGACGATCCTGCGCTGGCGGAGGGCCTCCGAGACATGACGGCGCCTTCCTCGAGAGTGAGCCGGTATCGCGTCGAGCGAGCGATCACGCGCGCGCTCGCATACGCGTTTCTGTTGGCGCTCGCCATCGTGTTCGTGTTTCCCTTCTACTGGCTCGCCATATCCGCGTTCAAGAGCAAAGACGCCATCTTCGCGTTGCCGCCGCAGTTCATTCCGCAGCCGTGGCAACTCGAGAACTTCGCGCGCGTGTTCCGCGAGACGAATCTCGTCCGCGCCTTCTTCAACTCATCCATCATCGCCGCCGGGCACTGCGCGCTGGCCCTATTTCTGTGCTCGCTGGCCGGCTACGCCTTCGCGAAGTTCCCGAGGGCGCCCGGCCGCAACGCCCTGTTCGCCTTCGTCCTCGGAACGATGATGATTCCCGGCGCCGTGACGCTGATTCCCGTCTTCGTCGTGCTGTGCAAACTCCACGCCGTCAACACCTACTGGGCCATGATCGTGCCCGGCACCGCGAGCGCTTTCGGCATCTTCTGGATGCGCCAATACACCGCCGAGAGCGTCCACAACGACCTCCTCGACGCCGCGCGCATCGACGGTTGCTCCGAGTTCGGCATCTATTGGCGCATCGTCGTGCCCGTCATCAAACCGGCCATGGCCGCTCTCGGCATACTCCAGCTCATGAACGTGTGGAATAACCTCATGTGGGCCTTTATCGTCCTGCGTACCGAGTCCATGTACACGCTGCCCCTCGTCATCTACTTGCTGAACGGTGAACACCGAACGCCCTTCGAGCTCATCATGGCCGCGAGCCTCGTGGCCACATTGCCCCTCGTGATCGGTTTTCTCGTGTTCCAGCGATACTTCATCCGAGGCATCACCGCCGGCGCTGTGAAAGGATAGGCGATCGCGCGCCTGGGGATTCCGCGCGGGCATGTGGCTACTGAAGTACGTGCGTAGTGAAAGGGCATGTGCTAAACTCGCTTTCGGTTCTTGTGAAAACGCGGCGGCGCGCAAGGGGATTTGGTGGCCTTTGTGATGTGTCGAGAAAGGGAGGCGACGTGAAAGTCGAATATACCAGAACACTCGATAGCTTGGTCGAGATTCAGATGCATTGCTATAAGAATTCGGCAGACTACCACCGGAGAATGTTTATCCTTCGTGTCGTCGCGCCGTGCTCGTTCGTCCTTCTTGCGCTCGCCGTTATGGCAGTCACGCACCGAGTATCCATAGTAGAATGCTTACCACTGATTGCGGCGGTGCTGTGGCTTGTGACCGTGCCCAGGTTCTTCGTGTGGCGTAACAAATCCAACGTTCGCATGATGCTCTCGAAAGGAGATATTGAGGTGCTGCTCGGCGCGCAAACGCTGACGATATCTCCCGAAGGGATCCACTGTGAGTCGGAATACGCCTCATCTTTCTGGAAGTGGCGTGCGGTGAAGAGCGTTGTAGAAGATGGCGACATGATCTGCATTCACATTGCGGCCATTTCGGCTCTTGGGGTGCCTGTCGCCGCCTTCCGAGACGCCGCCGAGAAGGAGGAGTTCGTCAAGACCATCCAGGACTCCATCGCGCATCGGCCCAGCCAAGCAGGTGCTGAGAACTGAAGGAAGGCACAACCATGCATCGTTGTCCATATCGTCCATACGGTCCATACCGTCCATTCTGCTTCGTAGCCCTTGCGCTGGCCTCGATCCTGGCCGCCGCAGACGAGGCACCCATCAAGGCTTTCTGCGTCGACTTCAACTGGGGCCCGGGCGGCGAAAACGGATTTGCCCCGCCGGGTCTTTGGGCCGATGCGTCGCCCGAGGAACACGTGGCGTGGTACGCCGGCCTCGGCGTCAATACCATTCAGACCTTCGCCGTGTCGTGCAATGGCTACGCGTGGTACAAGAACGGCCTCGTGCCGGAGCAGCCGGGCCTCGAGCGCGATTTCCTCACCGAGGTCGTCCGCCTCGGCCACGCGCGCGGCATGCGCGTCATGGCCTACTTCTGCGTCGGCTCGAACACGCGCTGGGCCAAGGAGAATCCGGATTTCAGCTACGGCGCGCCGAGCCAGCCCCATCTCTTCTACTCGGACCGCTACCTCGACTTCCTCGCCGCGTCGATCCGCGATGCCGTCGAGAAGACGGGCATCGACGGCTTCATGATCGATTGGGTGTGGAATCCCGACAAGGCGCGGGCCGATCAGAACGGTGGCGCGTGGAAACCGGCCGAGAAGGAGCTTTACGCGCAGCTCATGGGCGAGCCCTTCCCGGGTGAGGCACAACTTTCCGACGCGCAGAAGACCGCCTACGATCGCGCGAGCATCACGCAGTGCTGGAAACGGATCCGCGACGCCGCGCCGGATTCCGTCATCTGGCTCAGTTGTAACGACCTGAACCATCCCAGCGTGGTCGACTCGCCGCTCCTACGCGAAGTCGATTGGATCATGAACGAGCATCCCGACCCCGAGCGTTTGGCCAAGGTGATAGCAGCGGCGACCGACCGCCAGCGCGTGATCCAATGCATCGTCGGCTGGGGCGACCAGCACAACGCCTACGCCGTCGTGACGAACAAGGAGTTCCCCACGCGCGACTTCTACGGCTTCGCCCGGCCCGGCGACAATTCCCTGCCGCTACCCATTCAGGAGTATCTCGACAAACCCATCGAATCCTTCAGCGGCAACGACAAGAACATCGCCACACTCGCCCGCTTCTACAACGGCCTCCTCGATGCCTCACCGGTGGCACCGGCCCCGCCGGAGTGAACGGATCGGCTCGGCGCCGGACGCCCAATGACGGCGTCGCGGCGTCGCACGACGCTTTCTTTTCTAGGGATCCTCTGCTAGAATGCACTTCTCACTTTGGATTGGGCATTGGTGATGGGAGGGGCCCCGATGAAGCTTTCCGTGCAGGAAGGCATGCTTCCCGGACGTTGTCTTGAGGAGAAGCTTGACCGTGCGGCCGCCCTCGGGTTCGACGGCATCGAGCTCGGTGGTGGCGGCCTCCGCAATGGGTTCGACACCGTGCAGCGGGCGCTGGCCGGCCATTCGGTGCGCGTATCGACGATCTGCTCGGGCTATCGCGGCTGTCTCTTGGATGCGGATAAGGCGCAGCGCGATCTCGCCGTGACCGATATCGAGGTGCTGTTGCAGGCGGGTGGCGCCCTCGGCGCGGTGGGGTTGATCACGGTGCCGCTTTTCGGCGGCCCGAGGCTGCCCGACCTCTCGCCGCTCAGAAACGTTGGCGATCTCGAGACGGATCTGCTCGTCGAGATATTGGGGCCTTTGGGTGAAACGGCGCAACAGGCGGGTTGCCTCGTGTTAGTCGAACCGCTGAACCGGTACGAGACGCATCTGATCAACCGGTTGTCACAAGCGGTGGACGTGGTCCGGCGCGCCGGCGCCAAGGGCTTGGCCATCATGGCCGACCTGTTTCACATGAGCATCGAGGAGGACGACATGGCCCAGGCGGTGCGCGCCGCAGGTAAGCGGATCCGGCACGTCCACCTCGCCGACAGCCAACGGTGGCAACCGGGCACGGGCCATACCGATTTCGGCGCCGTGTTTCGGGCGCTGCGCGATGTAGGATTCCGTGATTACATGGCGTTGGAGTGTGGCCTGCGGGGACGCCCCGGAACGGCCCTCGCCAACGCGGTGACGTTTTTGAAAGAGCACATGGGATAAGAAGGAGAAACGCTATGATCAGGGTGGGAGCGGTCGGCTGCGGCGGCATTATGCACCAGCACTATCAGTGGCTCAGCAAGATGGATCGCGTGAAGTTGGTAGGCCATTGCGACATTGAAGCCTCACGTGCCGAGGCCGCGGCCGCCCAGTTCGGCGGCGAGGCCTTCACCGAGTTTACCGAGATGTACGACAAGGTCAAGCCCAACGCCGTCTACGTCTGTGTGCCGCCCTATGCCCACTGCGGGATGGAGGAAGCGGCTGCGGAACGGGGCATTCATCTCTTCATCGAGAAGCCCATCGCCATCGATCGGGAAACCGCCAAGCGCATCAACGCGGCCGTATCCAAGGCCAAGATCATCTGCTCAGTGGGCTACTGTTTCCGGTACTACGACACGTCCAACCTGGCCCGGCAGATTCTCAAAGGCAAGGCGATCTCGCTCATTCTCGGCCGGTGGAATGGCGGGATGCCGGGTGTGTGGTGGTGGCGCCGCATGGACAAGAGCGGGGGCCAGATCGTCGAGCAAACCACCCACATGTTCGATCTGATGCGGTATCTGTGCGGCGACGTGGCCGAAGTCTACGCCACGGCGTCCACCGGCTGCATGACCAAGGTCGAGAAGTTCGATGTACACGACAGCAGCGCCGTGACCATGCGTATGAAGAGTGGCGCCTCCGCGACGATCACATCGTCGTGTGTCTGCAACCACGGCGGCGGCGTCGCCCTCGATGTGATCACCCCCGAGGCCACCGTCTCGTTTGCCGGCGGTACGCTCATCGTCAAAGAAGCCGGAAAGGTCACCGAGTACCACCCCGCCGTGAACATGTATGAAGAAGAAGACAAAGTCTTCATCGATGCGGTGCGGAGCGGCAAGAAGAACCGCATTCGCTCCACCTATCGCGACGCCCTGCAGACCTTCATGGTCACCTGCGCGGCCAACGAATCCATCGAGTCGGGCCTGCCGGTGAAACCCTAGCGCGCCGTAGGCCGACACGCTCGAGTCGTCGCATTGACTCCGGCACGGCCTATCTGGTACGATACGCGGTGCTAGAGGAAGTGGAAGCGCGCCAGCTTCCCACCGTGCGGCGGCCTTCGGGTCTGTGAGCATGGTTCGTTCGGAACATCACAATGCGTGATCGGTCTATCCGGCAGGACGCTGGTGCGTGCTGCCGGATTTTCATTGGTGACCGCCTCGAGGCGAGGCCTGGGCGGTTGGGAGAACAAGGTAGGGCCGTTGGGCTCGAAGACAGAGGAGGTCCGCCAATCCTAAAGCCGACGGAGAAGGTTCGTGTCAACGAGATGATCCGCGTCAAGCAAGTACGCGTCATCGACGAGAGCGGTGAGCAACTCGGTATTATGAGCCCCCGCGATGCCATTCGGGAGGCCGAAGAACGCGGACTGGATTTGGTCGAGGTTGCGGCGCAGGTTTCGCCGCCGGTATGCCGCATCATGGATTACGGCAAGTACCGGTACCAACAAAGCAAGCGGGCCAAAGAGGCGCGCAAGCACCAACACCAAGTCACCGTGAAGGAAATCAAGTACCGCCCGAAGATCGACCCCCACGATTTCGAGTTCAAGACGAACCACGTGCGGGCGTTCCTCGAAGAAGGCGACAAGGTCAAGGTCACCATCATGTTCCGCGGACGCGAAATGGCCCATGCCGAATTCGGGCGCGACCTGCTCGTACGCATCGTCGACGCCACAAAGGACATCGGCCAGCCGGACATCGACCCTGTGCGAAGCCGGATCGAGGGACGAAACATGACGCTGGTCATCTCGCCCTTGCGCTGACAGACACGCTCGAACGGAAGGCGTCGACGACCGGAAGGGCCGTCCGCGCGAACATGGTTGTGGCGGGTAGATCGCGGACTCGACGTGAGGCTCCGCACAGGGGCGAAGCGTGCGTATCCCGAACTCTCGTGACGGTTTTATGATTGAAGGATTCCCATGGAGAACGTAGCATGCCGAAAGTGAAGACCCACCGCGGCGCCGCAAAGCGTTTCCGGCGCACCAAGAGCGGAAAAGTCAAACGGACGATGGCCTTTGCGAGACACCTCAAGAGCTCGAAGTCGCCCAAGCGCCGGAGAAACCTCCGCAAGAACGTCATCATGAGCTCGGAAGACGTGCCGAACCTCAAGAAGATGCTCCCGTACAGCTAGGCCGTCGGCGTCTTTCCGAGGCAGTTTCGCAGACCTCGACATGCCATCCCATGAAGGAAAGGATTTGAACTATGCCACGTGCAACAAATGGTCCCGCGGCGCGGAGTCGGCACAAGAAGGTGCTCAAGCAGGCCTCCGGATACCGTGGTAGCCGCCATCGCCTCTACAAGACCGCGTATCAGGCCGTCGAACACGCCGGAACCTACGCGTACCGCGACCGCAAGGCCCGCAAGCGCGACTTCCGTCAGCTCTGGATCGCCCGGATCAATGCGGCCACGCGCACGTACGGCCTCAGCTATAGCCGATTCATCTGCGGACTGAAGATGGCCGATCTCGACCTGAACCGCAAGATGCTGGCCGAAATGGCCGCTACCGACGAGGTCGCCTTCGAGCAGTTGGTGCAGATCGCCAAGTCCAAGCTGGACGCCGATTCGTGACCATGCGGATCGTACCGGCGGTCGACATCCGCGGCGGCCTGTGCGTCAACCTCGTCCAGGGCGACTATGACCGCGAAACGGTCTTCTCGGAGAACCCCGTAGCTCAGGCGATCCAATGGCACACCCTGGGCGGCGAGATCATTCATGTTGTCGATCTCGATGGCGCCAAGGCCGGACGCTCGTGCGTCCTGGATCACCTCAAGGCGCTAAAGGCTGCCGGCGTCCCCTTCGAGGTCGGCGGCGGCATTCGCAACCTCGACACCGTGCACGACATCATCGAGGCCGGCGCCGACCGCGCCATACTGGGCACGGCCGCCCATCGCGATCCCGCGTTCCTGGCCGAGGCCGTCGCCGCCTTTCCCGGCAAGATCGTCGTCGGCATCGACGCGCGCGATGGCAAGGTCGCCCTGAGTGGCTGGATCGAGACGACCCAGACGGACGCCGTCGGCTTCGCCCAGCAGGTCGAAGCCGCAGGTGCCGCGCGTATCATCTACACCGACATTCTTAGCGACGGCATGATGGGGGGCGCCAATGTCGAGACGACCCGCGCCATCGCCCGGGCCGTCAAGATCCCCGTCACGGCCTCGGGCGGTGTATCATCCATCGAGAATGTCCGTGCCCTCTGTGCGCTTGAACCAGACGGTATCGATGAAATCATTGTCGGACGCGCGTTGTATGTGGGCGCGTTTTCACTATCGGAGGCCATTGCGGTAACGCGAGAATCCTCATGATGCCCCATTTCGAGACGGTCACCATTATCGGAGTCGGCCTCCTCGGCGGATCGCTGGGTTTGGCGCTCAAGAGTCGGGGACTGGCTCGAACGGTGCGTGGCGTAGGTCATCGCGCGTCAACCCTGGATACCGCGTTGCGCCTGGGCGCCGTCGACACCGTCTCGTTGGATGCCGCCGAGGCCAGCCGGGATGCGGACCTCATCGTTCTTTGCACGCCGGCGGCCGCCGTTCCCGACAAGCTCGACGAGATTCGTTCGGCCGTCGACTCGGCGGCCGTCGTCACCGATGTAGCCAGCACCAAATCCCTCATCTGCACCCATGCCGCCGCCTCGTGGCCCAAACCCATCCGCTTCATCGGTAGTCACCCCATGGCCGGTTCCGAGAAGTCCGGCCCCGAGCATGCCGATGCAGGACTGTATGCCGACGCCGTCACATTCATCACGCCCACCGCAGAGGCCGATCCCGAGGCAAACGATATCGTGACCGGCCTTTGGGAAGCGGTAGGCGCCCGCGTCACCAAGACGGACCCGGAGACCCATGACGACCTCGTCGCCCGTACCAGCCACTTGCCTCATGTCGTGGCCTCGTGTTTGGCCCGACGTCTCGCCGGACAGAAGGACGCTAAACCCTTTGTTGGCAGCGGATTCCGCGACACCACCCGCATCGCCCTCGGCCGGCCGGAGATCTGGCGCGACATCTGCCTGACCAACCGCAGGGCTTTACTGAATGAACTCGCGGCCGTCCAGGCGGATTTGGCCCGTATCGCCGAGCATATCCGGGCCGGCGACGCCGAGGCCGTGGCCGCGTTTTTCGAATCGGGCCGTGCGGCACGCAAAGAGGCAACCGAGGAATGAAGGGAACATTCATCACATTCGAGGGTGTTGAAGGCTGCGGCAAGACCACGCAGATCGCCCGCGCCCAAGCGTACCTCTGCGCCCAAGGCCGCCCGGTCGACGTGACGCGCGAACCGGGCGGTTCGCCCATTGCCGAGGCCATTCGCCGGCTGCTGTTGGACGCCGAAAACACGGCGATGACGCCGGTGGCGGAACTCCTGCTCTATGAAGCCGCCCGCGCCCAGCACGTCGAAGAACGGATTCGGCCGGCCCTGGAAGCCGGTATTACCGTGCTCTGCGATCGGTTTGCCGACTCCACAACGGTCTATCAAGGGGCCGCTCGAGGCCTGGACCGAGCCCACGTTACGTTCCTGCACGAGATGGCCACGCGTGGCGTCTGGCCCGATCGGACTATCGTCATCGACGTGCCGGCTGAAGAGGGCTTGCGCCGGGCTACGCAGTATGGTTCCGATCGGCTCGAACGCGAGCACATCGACTTTCACCGACGGGTCCGCGAGGGGTTTCTCACGCTGGCCCGCGAGGATCCTCACCGCGTGCGCATCGTCGACGGCATGCAGTCGGTCGACGCCGTGGCAGACGCCATCCGTCCGCTCCTCGATGAGATACTGGGGGAACCATGAGTTTCATCGCGATCCGAGATCAAGCCGTGCCGATCCGGCTACTGCGCCACATGCTGGAGCGCAGCCGCGTGCCCAACGGCCTGCTTCTGTGGGGTCCCGGCGGGGTGGGCAAACGGCTGACGGCCCTCGAGGTGGCCAAGGCCGTCAACTGCGCTGAGGGCAAGAACGACGCCTGCGACCGGTGCCTGACGTGCCGTAAGATCACCAGCGGCAATCACCCCGACGTGCGCATGGTTGCGCCCGTGAAACGGGCCCGCGTTATCGATGTCGAAACCGTGGAAACCATCAACGAGTTTGCCGCCTTGCGCGCCTTCGAGTCGGCGTGGCGCGTGTTCATCATCCTGGACGCCGAGCGGATGAACCTGCCGGCCCAGAACCACTTTCTCAAGACCCTCGAGGAACCGGCGGGCCGATCGCTGTTCATCCTCGTGACCGAGTTTCCTCGAATGCTGTTGCCGACAATCCGTTCACGATGTCAGCAGATTCGGTTTGGCACGCTCAGGCCCGAGACCGTGGCCGAACTCCTGATCCGCGAACGGGGACTGCCCCGCGACCAGGCCGAGGCGCTGGCCGAGTTATCGCAGGGCCAGATGTCCCGCGCCCTCGACCTCGTCGATTCGGACAAGCGCGCCGTCGTACTCGAGATCACCCAGCGCCTCGCCGAAGGCGGCGATCCCTTGAGCGTGGCCGAGGAATTCTCGAACCACCTAACCGGCCTGCGCGACCAGATTACCGGCGCCGTCAAAACCACCGCCGACATCCGCGCGCCCGAGGAGATCACGCGCGAGGATCGCGAGCAGATGAAGGCCGAGGAACAGGCGGTCATCGACGCCTGGTATCGCCACGACGTGATGAACTACCTATACTTGTTCCAGACATGGTATCGAGATATCGCCGTATACCACGCCACCGGCGAGACGGCTCTTGTCCTGAATCGAGATCAACTGGATCGACTGCGCGCGGCCGCGCCCATCCACCTCGACGAGAAGGTGGAAGCCGTCGGCAAGGCGCGTACCTACCTGGAACGGTTTATCAACGAAGAGCGCGTGTTTCGCGATCTCTTCTTCGCATTGGCGTCGTGACGGCGCCGGAAGGGAGCGACCTGCCATGGAGTTGGCCAAGGTGAGGCTGCGCAAGCCAAACCGCGTATACACATTCCTGTGCAACAACATCCCGATTCAGCGCAACGATCACTGCATTGTGCGGACGGAACGGGGACTCGAATTCGGCATCTGCGTGGTGCCGCCCTATGCCGTTCCGGACGACGAGTTGCGCCAAACCGAGATGAAGGTGATCCGGAGGGCCACGCCCACCGACGAAGAGACCCAGTCCGGCATCGCCGAAGAGGAGGCCAAGGCCCACCGCGTGTGCGCCGAGAAGATCGCGGAATCCGGCCTCCCAATGAAACTGATCGATGCCGAGTACACCTTCGACAAACGGAAGGTCACTTTCTACTTCACGGCGGACCAGCGCGTGGATTTCCGCGTGCTGGTGCGCGATCTCGCCCACGTGCTCAAGACGCGTATCGAGCTCCGCCACATCCAGGTGCGGGATCAGGCGAAAATGGTCGGGGGCCTCGGCGAGTGCGGCCGGGTCTTGTGTTGCCGTTCCTGGCTGGGCGACTTCCTGCCCATCTCGATGAAGATGGCCAAACGACAGAACCTGTCGCTCAATCCCGAGAAGATCAGCGGCCAATGCGGGCGTCTCATGTGCTGCCTCAGTTACGAAAACGGTTCCTACCGAGACAAGAAGAAGGCATCGCAGGTGTCCGACGACGATTCCCCCCTCGAATCACCCGATGAGGCGGATTCCGAGGAAGATGTTGACGCGGGACTCGAGTCGGAGGGGCTCGACGACACGGGCGACGACGACGCCAGGCCAGGCGCGCCATCGTCTGGCGGTAGTCCGGCCGCAGCCGGGCCGCGCGAAGGCGCCGAGGCACAGGCCGCGAGGAAATCCCGGCGCAAGCGGCGGCGGCGGAACAAGAAGGGCGAGGGAGATCATGCCGCGCCGGATCATCCGGCTCAAGAAACGAACGGGGGCGGCGGAGGCGGCGAGTAATGCCGCTCGTCGACAGCCACTGTCATCTCCAATCCGAAGCCTTCGATGCCGACCGTGAGGCCGTCATCGGGCGGGCGCTCGACACGCTGGAGTGGCTCGTCACCATCGGCGATTCGCTCGAGTCCAGCCGCCGTGGCGTGGCCCTGAACCGTGAACGGCTCTACGCCGCCGTGGGCATCCATCCTCACCATGCCGTACAACTCGACGATGCGACCCTCGACGCGATTCGGGCGCTGGCCGGTGAACGCGGTGTGGTGGCCGTCGGCGAGATCGGCCTCGACTACTACTATGAATACTCGCCTCGGGCCAGCCAGCGGATCGCCTTCGAGCGCCAGCTCGCCCTGGCCGTAGACATCGCCATGCCGATCATCGTCCATTGCCGCGACGCGTACGAGGATATCGTTCCCGTACTGGATGCCGTTCACACGCGCCTGGCCGGCGGCGTCATGCACTGCTTCTCGGGATCGCCGGCCTTCGCGGAACGGTGTCTCGCGTGGGGCTTGCACGTGTCCTTCGCGGGAAACGTGACCTTCAAGAAAGCCGACGACCTTCGAGAAGCTGCCCGTGCCGTTCCGATCGACCGCATCCTCGTCGAGACGGACAGCCCCTACCTGGCGCCGCAGCCGCTACGCGGCCAGCGGTGCGAACCCCTCTATGTGGAACACACGGCACGTCTGCTCGCGGATATCAAAGGGGTACCGTTCGACGAGTTCTGCGCACGCACCACGGCCAATGCCCGGCGCGTGTTCCGCGTCGAGGGTCCCGTTCCGGCCGCCGAGGGGCCCGCGCGCGCCTGAGGCGGCGGCCACACAGACACCATGTGCTCCGCTCGCGGCGCTTGCAACGGATCCTGCCTTTTCGTATAGTCCGCGCTAGGGGAAAAGGACGAAAACGAGAGAACCATGAACGACCTTCTCCAACGTCTCCGCCGCGAACGGCGCGTCGCCCTAATCCATTTCATCGCGTTCTTGGCGATCGCCGTGGTCGTTCATTTGCTGGGCGCGGCGGAGAGCCGGCACTCGATAGAAGCGTCGGACGCGCCGCCGCAGGCCGCCGCGGACGCCGTGCGATGACGCGGCCGCAAGAACAGCCGTCCGGGGCTCAACACGCCGCGCGGGCCCCTGGCGTTCATGGGGGACGATCCATACGCGGCATGGCCGCCATCCTGCTCTTCCTCCTGGCGGCCCTTTGGCCGTGGGACGTCTACACGTATGTGCCCGGGCTCAACGCGGAACTCACGACCGCCATCACGACGCTCCTGGTCATGCTGTTGGCCATAGACATCGCCCGGTTACGAAAAGTCTCGGCGCCTTTCGAGATAATGTGGCCCGCCATCGCCTTGGCGGGCCTGATCGCCGCGGGCCTGCTCCGTCACGACCCCGCCTTCTCGCCAAGCCAGTTGGGCCTTGTCGCTACCTACATGGCCGCGCTGCATTTCGCGCCGTCGAGGGCTTGCATCCGCCAGTGGCTCTGGCTCTCGTGCGTCTCGATCGCCGCCGGCGCGCTGTGGACGCACATTGCTTTCCGGGTGCCGCCGGCGTTCCCTACCGCATTCTCCATCGACACGCACGGCGTCCTATGGTTGGGCCGCCGGCTCGCCGCTGGCGCCCTGGTCTTGGTCATCGGCGGTGCCGTGGCCGGCCAGGCCTTCGCCGCAGCGGTGAAACGCGCGAGAATCAAGCACGACCTCTCCGCCCCGGCCGTCATGGCCGCGATCATCTTCGTCCTTGCCACAAGCGCCCTGGTCTACGCCATCGCGCCCGCGCACACGGTGGCCTCGTGGCGCCCGCCTCGATGGAACGCCTTGTCCGGCCTGGCGTTGGCGTCCTGTCTCGCGGCGCTGTGGAGCCTGGCACGCACCGTCGCCAAGAACCGCGTCTTCGCGGCCACGGCCTCATCCTCCCACGACGATGCGGCCTGGGCTCGGCTGATGGCGCGGACGCTGGTCCTCGCCGTTGTCTTCTGCCTGTGCTTCTCCGTAAAGCCCTCCCTGGGATTTGCCGTCTTGGCGGGACTTGCCGCAGCCTACCCACTGCCGGGCCGCGCCGCCCAATTCACGGCGCCTCGAATGGCCTATGCGCTCCTGGCGCCGTGCGCGCTGCTCATCGCTGTCAACGCGGCCCATGTGTTCCCGGAGAACCAGGGCGATCCGCGGAACTTCGAGGTCGCCGCCGATCGGGATTCCGCGACGGGACGGCTCGATCGCCTCGATCGCCGACTCGACTTCGTCGCGATGCGATCCCCGAACGAGCCGCGCGTTCACCTCTGGCGCGCCCGGCACGCCCTGGCGCAGGAATTTCCCAACCGCGCCGCACACGAGTTCCGCCTGGCTGTTCAAGCACCGCGCGGCCATCGCACGATCCTTCGCCCGGTCGACAACGTTCAACGCAATGATTTGCTGGTGCGCCTGCGCGACGCCTGCGCCGCCTCACGACAGCCGCATACCCTCATCGCCTACGAACGCGCCCTCGTCGCCGCCGGCAATGCCGACAACGCCCTCGACTCGCTCCGTCAACGCATCACCCGCCTGGAGTCCCGCGACGTGACCGCCGCCGCGGCCCCCTACGCGGCCGCGCTCGCATTCCTGCTGGGCGACGCCGCCTTGGCAACCTCGCTTGACGATTGGCCTGCGGCCCATCTGCGCGCCCTGCTCGAGGATTGCGGCGCCGTGATCCGAGGAGCGCCCCCCGGCCTGGCGCCTTCACTCCGGCCGCTCATCCTATCGGCATGGGCGTTGCCTGACGGTGTCGAGCTCTGCGTGTGCGCTGGTGCCAGCCCTCCCACAAGGGCCAACGCGCCAGCCTCCGCCCGCCTCAAACCCATCGCCGAGTGCCGGGAATGCGCCTGGACGGACGCCGTCGAACAAGGCGGCGCATGGCGTGTGGAGCTCGTGGTCGACGGGCACGTCGCCGCCCGCGTAGAGCTGAATTCGGAACATGTCGCCGTGGACACGATGCCGGTTCCCGCCAACGCACGAGCACCCGAGGCCCCCCTTATCACCCTCTACGAGCCGTAGACGAGGGCTGGCAACAGGCGAACCCGGCCTTCTGCTCCGCAGCGCGGGCGTGGGCCGACTACCCTGTCGATCCCGCCTGCGGCCGGAGTTCCCGAGTGGCTTTCTTCGAATCCGGGGCGAGTGCTATGCTGTCCGACACACGCGAATCGTGAACCCAAGGAGGTTGATGACCATGACCGGACTATCTCGTCGTGATTTCCTGACGCGAGCCGCCGCAGGGGCGGGAACCATATGGCTGTCGGCGGGCGCGCCCGCGTTGGCTGCGCCGGTGGGCGCCAAAATGCGGTTTGGACTTGTGACGTACTTGTGGGCGCAGCACTGGGATTTGCCGACGCTCATCGAGCGCTGCGAGAAAAGCGGCGTTCTCGGCGTCGAGCTGCGCACGATGCACAAGCACGGCGTCGAGCCGGACCTCACTGCCGAGGCGCGCGAGGCGGTCAAAAAGCGTTTTGCCGACAGTCCGGTCGAGATGATCGGCATCGGAAGCAACGAATGCTTCGATCATCCGGATCCCGACGCGCTCACCAAGGCCATCGAGGCCACGAAAGCCTTCGTCAAGCTGAGCCACGATGTCGGCGGATCCGGCGTGAAGGTCAAGCCCAACAACCTGCACAAGGAGGTGCCCCGTGAAGTGACCATCGAGCAGATCGGCAAATCGCTCAACACGCTCGCGGCCTTCGCCGCCGACTACGGCCAACAAATCCGCCTCGAAGTCCACGGCGAGTGCTGTCTCCTACCGACCATGAAACAAATCATGGACGTTGCCGACCATCCCAATGTGGGCGTGTGTTGGAACTCAAACGATCAGGATCTCCTGGGCGAAGGACTCGAAGCCAACTTCAACCTGGTGAAAGGCCGGTTGGGCGCGACGGCGCACGTCCGCGAACTGAACATCGGCAACTACCCGTATCAGGACTTGATGGGCTTGTTCGTCCGCATGGACTACGCCGGCTGGATCTTGCTCGAGGCCCGTGAGGAGCCTGCCGAGCCCGTGCAGGCGCTCATCGAGCAGCGTACCGTATTCGAAGGCATGGTCAAGAAGGCCCAGGACGCCCTGACCTAAACCGGCCCATGTAACAGCACCGCTGACCGCATTCGCCGTGCGGCACGCTCGGCCCAGAATACCCTCATCCGACTCGAGGTATCAGCGTCGGACACGCCTCACGGCCGCAGCCGCCAGAGCGCCCACAAGGAGGCCCGTCGCCGCCAATCCGCCCACCGGGAGAGACCCGGCACCGGGCCAGTAGAGCACCGCGTTCACGAATACCTTCATCGAGCCGCCGTTGGCCACCACGGCGTGGTATTCCTCGGAATTCGTGAGGCCGTCGCCGTCCAGGTCGGCATCGCCGGCCAGAGGACTTGGTGGCGATGACCCAACAGGATCGACCATGTCCTTCCCCGGATCGATCGGGCCCAGTATCATCGTATCGAGAAGCGCGGGGTTGACCACCGCGAGCGCAGCAAGGCAGTCCCTGAGGGGAGCCAAAGGACCCAAGGAGATGCTTGCCAGCATGTTTTGCCAGTAGACGAATTCGTTGACAACGTACGTGCGATAGGGAGCGTCTGTGTTGCTCAGGATCGCCGCCACGACGGCCAGGATCCATCGCTCCGGAACCCCATCTGCGTCAAGATCAATGGGTTCGACGCCTAGCTCCAGCACCTCGACAAGCGCGTCCCATTGCTCCAGGAATTGCCGTGTGTAATCCGATAGGACGGTCGAACAATCGCCCACGTAGGTGCCCACATGGCTGGGCGCCGACGGCGTCGAGCACTCCAAGACGAGGACACCGTTGTCGAGATCCGTGACATAGGCTGTGTCTTCCTTGACGGCCACCCACGGCACCTCGTCTGGCGGCAGGAACTGGCCCAGCAGCACCGGCCCGCCAGGTTGCATCACGTCAATTAGATGAAGAGCGCTGGATTCATGCGCCGCATACAGAATCCCGCCACTGAACTCAATGTCTGTAACGCCCACTTCCAGTTCCTCGTTCTGCCAGAGCTCAAGTGAACCAAGGCTCGACAGCGCTGAGGGCGTCGAAACATCCACACTCTCTAACACCAGCGAGGTGCTCATATCCATAAGCGACACTACTTGCGTGGCAACGTATGCCGAGTTGCCGCTCGCATCGAGATCCCAAACGCCACCCACTTCCATGCTGCCAGCCAAGCTGTGTGTGCCCACTACGGCGGGCGAGTCCACATCCGCCAAGCTGCAAGCCAGCAAGCGGGGCGCCCCGAAGATGTTGAACGACCCTACGGCCAGAGAATCGCCGACGATCGCCAAGGAGAAGGGCGGGTCACTCAGCGCAACGCGATTGATCAAGACAGGGCTGGCCGGCGCGGACACATCGAGCACGGCAATGCCGCCGTTCGTCAGTTGCGGCAGCCCCTGATCCATGGTAGCCTCGCTTGTTGCCAAGTAGGCACGACTGCCGCGGATAGCCACGTCACTGATCACAAAGTTACTCTCGTAGTAGCCGGCCACGAACGGCATGTTGGGCTGGGCTACGTTGAGAAAGACCACCTGACCTATCCCGCTCTTGATGTCTCCAAAGAGGACTGTTCCATCGACGACACACGCGAGCGCGCCGAATATCCGTATCCGGTACGGAGAGGAGATATCGATGGGAATTCGGCCTACGCATTGCGGCGTCTCCGGCGTCGAGATATCCAGAACCGTCAGCCCGCAGCCCTCATCACCGGAGTTGGCGCCCTCGCAAACGTACAGGAAATCTCCGTTGACTGCTACGCAGAATTGCTCTCGGAGTGCGGTCGATTCCGTCGGTGTCGAGTCGGTTCCAAACGCCATCGTCGCAACAAGAAGAACGAGACTGAAGACAAGAGTTCTCCTCCCCATTTCATAGGCCTCCCTTTTCCAACCAATGTAAACCCATGATGGATCTATACCCTTACCATAACCGCATCCACTAAATCAATAACCACTCGTGCCGGTGGGCATCGCGCGTTGCTAGAACAGGTACTTCATGTACACGCTCATCGACGGCCCGGAGAAGTCGTCCCCATAGCGGAAGAACGTGTTGTAGTTCACGTTGTACGAGAAACATGTGTGCTTCGTGAGCGGCATATCCACGCCCACTAAGGCGCTCCAGCTCCACACCTTGAAGATATCGCTCTGCTCGATGTGCAGGATGTTTCCCAGCGGAAAGAACGCACCCTTCACGTCCGCGTCGAAAGTGAGGTAGTTCCAGTTGACCGACGTGGCGAAAAACGGTTTTGTGCCGCGCACACGCGCCTTCCAGCCATCGTACTTCATCAGAACCGGCCGGCCCCAGGGGTGCCAGTGCGTGCCCAGACCGAGGAAGAAACTCGAACGTTCGAAGGTCACATTTGTACGCAATGGCACGAGGAGGAGGCTCCAGTTGGTCGCCTTGGTCTCGACCACGCCGCGCGTATAGCCCGTTTGCAGAAACACATCGAAGTAATCGTTCAGGATGCGCCCGAATCCGAGGAAGGGCGTGTGGATCATCACGTCGTCCCGCTGGTCGCCAAAGGACTTGACATCATCGAAGCCCGGAGCGATCAGTCGCAGGGTCTTGTTCACTTCCCGGTCAACCCGATCCGAGGCATCCTTTAGCCTCGGGAAGTTCGTCATGTTGCCCGCAAAGAAGCACCAGCGATAGTCCTGGCTCGCCGTATCATCCCCTGGGCACACGGCATGGCCCAGTTCGAGCTGCGTGGGCTCCGCCGCCGTGGCCTCCTCGGCCGCGGGCGCGCTGGACGTCCACAGAAACACCCCCGCAAGGCTCATGGCTAAGATAATGTGCTGACGCGTTCTCGAAGATCCACGCATGCCGTCTTCCCTCCTCGTTGCCTTCCGCCGTTTCTCCTACTATGTCATACGGGAGGGGCCGCGAGCAATGGTGATCGGAGATCGGAAACGTCTTCCGTGGCTTGTCGGCAGGTTTCGAACGGCCGCCGGGGTTTCGCTCGGGCATCGAAGCTCCGTAGGCGAAGGGTTGTCGAAAGGATGCGGACGTTACAGGGCGATAGTCATAGACAAATCAATTGACAGCAACGGGGACTTGTGCTAATCTAGACGGGTTCACAAGAGTTTGTGAGGTGGTGTGGACGTCGGGGCTATCCAATCCGAAGACGCGTGTGGTACGGGATGCCAGGGAGAAGGCCTCCTCGTGAGTCGGCGTATCCGTCGCGCTTGCTCGGCAGAATGGATACCAATACGCCGCCACCTGATTGACCGCTTGTTGCAGAGACAGGGTGCAGATGTGTACGCCCGGAAACAGAGGCCAAGGGAGGAAGGGTCATGAAGAACGTCATGCGTGTTTTGAAGTGGATCATGCCTGCAGCGATGATCCTGGTGGCGGTGTCGATCGTGAACGCGGGTTCGCTGACGCCCACGACGGCGCCGGCGCCCACCATGCACACCCTGAATGAGATTCATGACGCGGTGACAAACAGCGCGGCCCCTGGCGGAGCCGAGGCGGCGCCGCGGAATTACTATGGCTCTGGCATGGTCACCAACTGCCGAATCAAAGTGGAGATCGAGGGTATGTCTCCGCTTTTCGAGGATGTCGAAGTCCAGGGCGGCGGCGCCTCCTACGAATGGAGTGAAACCGTTGTTCCCGGTGGTACTACCTATCCTCCTCACGTTAACAAGACCAGAACCAATCTCAACGCAAATGACCTTGTTCTGAGAATCGCATATGATGCCGAACTTGCGAGCGACAGCCGGCTCTACACGTGGTTCAAGCAAACTCCCGTGGAACCCAAGTCCGTGTCTGTCATCTACTGCGATTCTCAGGGCATTGAGTTCTTCCGGGTGAACTACTTCGACTGCTGGGCAAAGTCGTGGAGGATTGTCTCGGGGCCCAGTGGGAGCGGTCAGGCCGTCGTGGAAGAGGTCATCATATCAGCAAACCAGATCGACAATGGGTTCTAATGGATCCTGGCATGCTCTCGTGTCCTTGAGCCGTCCTGAACGGGCGAATCCCAACCGCTGACACGTGTGGCGAGGTGTTCCTTTCGGGGTTCCCGTGTGCGTGGTTGGTCGTGTAGATGGCCGCAGCGGGGACGGCAGTTGGCCGTGTGTGTCCAAGACGCGTACGGGATGCAATAGGGAGGGTTTGCACTTTGAAACCCGTGCTGCTCCTAGTAGCGGCCGTTGCGGTCGCTGTGCCAGGCACCGTGTCCGCGTTGTCGTCTGTAGACCCAGCGGACGACGCGCGCTATGCATGGAGCGAGAGTGCCGGCTGGGTGGATGCCTATGCGAACGGGTCGCATGGCGTCGTAGTAGGCCCACACCTCTTGTCGGGCTATGCCTGGTGCGAGAACGTAGGCTGGCTACACCTGGGCGATGGCGCACCGGACGCCGGCCTCCAGTACTCGAACGCGAGCGCGACGGATTACGGTGTCAACCATGACGGTGCCGGACACCTGTCCGGCTATGCCTGGGGCGAGAACATTGGCTGGGTCAATTTCGACACGAGCGCAGTGAGTGGCGTGCAGGCTATGGTCGATGCGGGCGGCTTTCTCTACGGCTATGCGTGGTCGGAAGGTCTAGGTTGGATCAACCTCGACAGCGGCTACGGTGTGCTCCTGGTCGACAGCGACGGCGATGGCGCTCCCGATGCGTTCGAAACGGATACCGGAGTTTTCGTGAGCGCCTTCGACTGCGGTTCGGATCCGGGCGATGTGGATACCGACGACGACGGGCTCCAGGATGGCGTGGAAGTGCAAACCTACGACACGGATCCGTGCGATGCCGACACCGACGACGACACGTACGGCGACGGCGTCGAAATCGCTGCGGGAACCGATCCGCTGAATCCGTTGAGCCACCCCGGAGACTCGCTGCCGCTGGCCTGGGCGCCCATGATTGCCGTCGTAGTCGTTGTGGGGGCCTGGAGCGCGCAATCGAGAGGCGGGAAAGCCCGAGGGGGGCGCGCGGGCGTCAGGTGAACACGTCGAAGAGGCGGCGCGGTTTGGGCACCTCGGCCCCGGCAACGGCTTCGTACAACGTCGGGCGGTACAGAATCTTCACGGGACCGTTTCGCCGGCCGTAGAACCAGTCGGCGAACTCACGGAATCCTGCGCTGGCCGCCTCGACCAAGGGCAGCCAGACGTGGGCGGCCGCCTCGGCCATGACGGCGGCGTTGTCGGTATAGGTCCAGGCGACGATCTCGAAATCCTTACCGGGCGTCCGGCCGGCGCGCCGCGCCCCTTCGCGGATGCTGGCCGCATCTTCGACCGAACTCGCGTCCACGATCGCGGTCACGCCGGGATCCAGCAACAGGCGGTACACCGCGCTCTCGATATCGCGAGCCCCGAGGGCCACCGGGATGATGCGTTTCGGGTCGACCTCGAGACCAACAGCGCCCAGCGCCCGGCCGTAGCCCTGAACGCGTTCGAGTCCGCCCTGATAGTCGCCGAATCCCTGGAGCATGCCGACGCCCGTGTGGCCGCGATCGAGGAGAAACCTCGTGCTCAGATACGCGCCCTCTTCGTAGTCCACCGTGGCATAGCTACAGTTCGGGAGGTCGGCCGGCCGATTTAGGGCCAGGTAGGGGTGCCCGGAATCGTGAATCCGCCGCATGACGGCGTCGCTGGCCTTCACGGGGCCGAATACGACCACGCCGCCGCAACGCTGCTCCCAAAGGCCGCGGCCGTAATCAACTACCGGGCTCGCGCTGAACGGATTGAGATCGAAACAAATGTAGCTTCCCTTGGACCCGAAGATCTCATAGAGCTCGGCGAAGAGCCACTCGAAAAGGTCCATTCGAATGGGGACCTCGCTCAGGGGCGCCGTCACCGCCACACCGACGCAATCCCGCTGCTGACGGCGCATGCTTCGGGCGCCGGTGTGGGGATGGTAACCCACTTCGCGGATGATGCGGATGATGCGTGCCCGTGTTTCCTCGCCGACGCCACCGATGCCGTTGATGACGCGGCTGACCGTCTTGGCGGAAACCTCGGCGCGCCGGGCAACGTCGTGAATCGTCCAGTGCCGCTTTCCGAGAACATCCGTATGATTCGTCACGCAACCACCTCTACGTCATCGATGACGTTTCAAGAACCACTCCCTGTCTTCTTTTTTCTACACCATGTCAGGTCTTTTTGTCAATCTCGGACGTGTTGACAGGCCCTTTGCTTTGTGGTAGAGTCTACACAGCGTCATCGATGACGTTATAGTCTCATCCTCGAAGAAGCGCGGCCGTTTGAGCGATACCCGACGGGACGATGACGCGCGACAGCGGTATCAAACAGTGAGGAAAGACGCCATGAAACGAGGTTTCACCCTGATCGAGCTGCTCGTGGTGATTGCCATCATCGGCATTCTGGCGGCGATTCTGCTGCCAGCATTGGCCCGGGCACGGGAGGCGGCACGGCGTTCGAGTTGTGCCAACAATCTCAAGCAATTCGGCATTGTGTTCAAGATGTACTCCGGGGAGGCGGAAGGTGGTCAGTTCCCCGCGCTCCAGCTCGAGGGCGACCTGCTGGACGGTGATAGCTACGCCGCGGCGGCGCCGCTCGTCAATTCGATCTATCCCGAGTACCTGACCGATCCGAGCGTGTTTCTCTGCCCTTCGGATCCGGACGCCACGGAGGAAGACTTCAAATGGCAGCCGGATCAGACTTCCTACGCGTCTTTCGATGCGTCCACAATGAACGTCGGCGATTGGAACATCTCGGTGTATGAACCGGACCACGATATTGGCGTGAAGGATGCGGATGCCAGTTACGCGTACTTCGGTTGGGTTTTTGATCGCCTCGAGCCGTACGAGCAGCATCCCGAATACTACATGCCGGCCAATGCCCCCGAGGCCCAGGCGCTCTATAGCGCGATTGGGGAGACCATGCCCGATGACTTGACCGGGCTGCAAGCGCCGACGCAGTTGCTTCAGAGCCTGATTTCCGTGGCCCTGCGCTACCTCGAAACCAACGATTTGAGTGCCATCTACGGCAACGCGGAGTGCGTCTACCATGGCGAGAATTGCGGCAACGGCGGCGGCCCGATCGTCTACCACTTGGCCGAGGGCGTCGAGCGGTACGCGATCCACGACGTGGCCAACGCCGGTGCTTCATCGCTGGCCCAGAGCGACATCTTCGTGATGTTCGACTGCCTGGACGCCAAGGGCGAGATCTTCAACCACTTGCCCGGCGGCTGCAATGTCCTATTCATGGACGGACACGTCCAGTTCATCAAGTACCCGGGCCGCGCGCCCGTCACGCCTCAAGTGGCCTTGATCGTCAGCGCGTTCTAGTCCGCACACACTGCAGAACCGTTCCGATACAGCACGCGCCCCTAGGTCCCCGAGGACCTGGGGCGCGCGTGTTTTGGCGCGACCGCGCGTTGAATCCTTGCTGGCGTGGAGTATATCGTGGGGTTACAGTGTATGGCGGATACGGCGAGACGCGCCGTGTCGTTTTGCTAACCCCAGGAGGAAACGCACCATGGATCGCCGGATGTTTCTGAAGTACTCGGCTGCGGCTGCGGCCGGTGCCGCGGCATTGGGTGTCTTGCCGTCCGCGACGGCCCAGGAACCCACCCGCATCTACCGGGCGCTCAAGATCGGCATGTTGCCGAGCGACCTCTCCGACAAAGACAAGTTCGCCCTGGCCAAACGGGCCGGCTTCGAGGGAATTGACGGATCGCCTATCGAGGATCTCGACGCGGCGCGCGAGCAGGCGCAGTGGGCCAAGGAGGCTGGCGTTCCCCTGCACGGCCTGGTGTTCGGCGGCTGGCACGCACCGTTCTCCTCGCCCGATCCGGCCGTCATCAAGAAGGGCATGGACGGCATGGAAGTGGCCCTGCGTCACGCGAACGCCATCGGCGCGACGACGGTGCTCTTGGTTCCCGCGGTGGTCGACGAGAACGTCAGCTATGCCGACGCCTACACCCGTTCGCAGCAACACATCCGCGAGCTGATCCCGCTGGCGGCGGAGATGAAGGTCGTAATCGGCATCGAAAACGTCTGGAACAAATTCCTGCTCAGCCCCCTCGAGTTTGCGCGGTACCTGGACGAGTTTGACAGTCCGTGGGTGAAGGCCTACTTCGATATCGGCAACGTCATCATCTACGGCTATTCCCAGCACTGGATCCGCATACTCGACAAGCGCATCGTGAAGCTCGACGTGAAGGATTTCAAGCGCGAGGGCTACGAATGGAAGAATCTGCTTGAGGGCGATGTTAACTGGCGTGAGGTGCGCAAAGCGCTCACCGAAATCGGCTACTCCGGCTTCATGACCGCCGAAGTCGACGGGGGCGATGAGGCCTACCTGACGGACCTGGCCCAGCGTATGGAGCGCATCAACGCCGGCGACGTGTGAGCCGCTGTCCCTGCGCCGTCTTGGCGATCCCAAACCCCGGGGAACGGCGTCGGGTCGATCCCGATGCAGACACAGGAGAATCGGTATGGCTGACTGGACGAGACTCGTTCCGACAATGTGCGTCATCGCGCTGGTCGGGGCCGGTGCCTGTACATCGGCCGAGGAACCGACTTACGCCGAACGGCTCGGTTGGCCACCCGGATCGAAGGTCGTCATATTCCACATCGACGACGCCGGCATGTGTCACGACGCCAACGTGGGGACCATCGAGGCCCTCGAGAAGGGGGTCTCGACGTCTACGAGCATCATGATGCCGTGCCCGTGGGTGCCTGAGTTTGTCGAATACGTCAAGGCCCATCCGGATGTTGATGCCGGCGTGCACCTCACGTTCACCTCGGAATGGGATCCGTACCGGTGGTATCCGGTATCGGGGCCGTCGAACGTCCCGACTCTTTGCGACCAAGAGGGGTATTTCTGGGATGGCGTGAGCGATGTCGTCGCCAACGGAAACGCAGACGAGGTCGAAAGGGAGATCCGCGCCCAGGTCGACCGCGCCATCGCGATGGGAATCAAGCCGACCCACCTGGATTCGCACATGGCCACGTTATTCTCGTCGCCGCTCTTCTTCCATCGTTACATGAAAGTCGGCATCGAGTACGGCATTCCAGTCCTCGCGCCCGGTGGCCATCTGCAGTTCATTGGCCAGGACATGCCCGAGTTGAATGACCAGATACGGTTCATCGCGAAACAGGTCTGGGACGCGGGCCTGCCGGTCATCGACGACGCCGTGGCGGCCACGTATGACTGGAAATCCTTCGACGAGAAGAAGTCGAAGGTCCTGAACGTACTGCGCACCATGAAGCCCGGAATCACGGAGATCATCCAGCACTGCACGCGGCCGTCGCCCCTCTTCGAAGTGATCTCGAGCTCGAGTCAGACACGGCTGAACGACCTCCTGGTAGCACTGGACCCCGAGGTCCGGAAGGTCATCGAGGAAGAGGGAATCATCCTCACCACCTGGCGCGAGTTGAAGACGCGACGCGACGCGCTCCCGACGCCGAGCGCAACCCAAACGGAGTGAGCGGCGATGCGCAAACTGGCCGGCGCGATTGCCGCTCTCGCGTGGCTGATCGGAGTGCCGGCGGCGGGCGCCGAAGCGACGTACGCCGAACGGCTCGGTTGGCCGACCGGTTCCAGAGTCGTCATCTTTCACGTAGACGATGCCGGCCTGTGTCACGACGCCAACATGGGCGCCATCGATGCCATCGAGAACGGTGTGGCCACGTCGACCAGCGTGATGATGCCGTGCCCGTGCGTGCCGGAGATCGCCGCGTACGCAAAGGAGCACCCCGACCTCGATGTCGGCATGCACATCACCCTCACCTCGGAGTGGCCCGAGTATCGCTGGGGGCCCCTGGCCGGCCGCGATACGGTGCCCGGCCTGGTGGATCCGGACGGGGCGCTCTGGCGCGGTGTCCTCGATGTGGCTTCCCATGCCGAACCGTCCGAGGTCGAGACCGAGATTCGCGCGCAACTCGCCCACAGTCGCGCCGTCGGCATCGAGCCGACGCACCTCGACACGCACATGGGCGTTGTGCTCCTCCCGGCCTTCATCAACCGGTACATGACCATTGGCATCGAGGAAGGGATTCCCGTGCTTGTGCCCGGCGGACATATCCAAGCCTCGAATCGACGCCTACCCTTTCCCTCGTGGTACCTGCGCTGGAAGACGGCGCGTTTGTGGAACGCCGGGCTGCCCGTTATCGACACGTTGGTCCTCGCCCCCGCCGGCAACGGCTCCTATGAAGACATGCGCGAACGCCTCATCGCCGTCATTCGTGGCCTCCGCCCTGGAATCAGTCAGTTCATCGTGCACTGCACGCAGACGACGGAGGAGTTCGGCCGTATCGGCGGCTCCGGATCGTACCGCCTTGCCGAGCTACGCCTCATGAAGGATCCCGCGATCAAACAGGCCATCGTCGACGAAGGCGTGATCCTCACCACCTGGCGCGAGTTGAAAGCCCGTCGTGACGGACTCGCCACCCAACGGTAGCGCACAACGGACTCATTCCACCGGCCCGGCGCGGCCGGCGTCGCCGAGATCCTCATGTCGCGCCGTGAGATACAGCGCCAGGTAGTCCTCGGCCTCGTCGCCGAGAACACGCTCAATCTCGTCGCGGTTAAGCACTTCGCCGGCACTGTTGACATCGAAGCGAAGCCCAAGGATGCCCGGCGTGTCAAGACGCGGAATGTTCTTGCTGGTTAATCGTTTCTCATCGTCGAAGGTTAGCATCACGCCGGAGCCGTTCGGATTGCGCCAGACGTAGTGGTATCCTTCGCGGAAAGCGGCCAGACTGTCGGCGGACGACGCCAGCACGTAGTGATCCAGAGCATCGGTGGGCTCACCGTCCCCTCCGAGGATGGCGACGACCTCTTCGTAACGCATGCCGACCTCGAGCGCCGCGTACTTCTCCTCGGTCAGTTGCCCGCGTTTGAGCGTCGTCACAAACAGCCCCAGGAAGATCAGGGACAGGACCAACACGACCGCGATGACCGCGACAGCAACTTTCATAGCTCCTCTCCTCCAATCCTTGGCGAGGATAGCCAACGACATCGGCCGGGTGCAACTCGATGCATAGCCACTCGCTTGCACGCCCCGCCCTCCGTTTGCGATAATTCTCCGTCACTTCTTCGGGTAGGAACGATCTCTTGCGCGCGACGGCGTCCGGATCCAAGGAGCCCGCTTCATGAAGGCGCACCGATACGCTCATGATTTCGCCCTGGTTTTCTGTCCTCGGTGGGGCATTCGCATGCCATGGACGGCGCCGGCGTATCTGCTCGAGGCGGTTCGTGTCCACGGATTCTCGGCCCAGTTTCTCGACTACAACATCCGGCTGTACTGGCAGGCCGCGATGTCGGATCTCTGGGAAAGCAACACCCAGCACCAGTACTGGAAAACACAGCCCCTCGACTACTTTCTGGACCTCATCGACCTGGACGAGATCGACGCCGCCGTCGTCGGCTTCTCTCTTACGGAAACCAACCTCCGGTTCTCCATTGAACTGGCGCGCCGCCTGCGCAAACGCGATCCGAACAAGACCATCCTTTTCGGTGGCCATCGGGTCTTCTTCCAGGAGGACGCTGATGATCAGGTTCCGCTGGACGCGTGTGATGCCATCGTCCAGGGCGAGGGCGAGCTCACCCTCCTGGACATCCTCGCCAACGGCGTCAACAAGAACCCCGGCACCTTCACACCCGGGGCCGACCGGTGGGAGTTCAACGGCGAGCGGGAACTCATCAAAGATCTCGATATGTTCCCGTGGCCGCGGTACGAGGACGTGGACTGGGCCCAGTTCCCGCTTCGCGAAATGAGCATCATGGGCAGCCGGGGCTGCATCAACCGCTGCGCCTTCTGCAACGATGTCGTCCGCGCGCGGCACAAGTACCGCATGCGCTCGGCGGGCCACGTGGCCGAGGAGATGCTGTATCACAAGGCCAAAACGGGAACCCGATTCTGGCCCTTCAACGACCCCTTGCTCAACGGACACTATCCCACGCTCGACGAGTTGTGCGAGATCCTGCTGCATCACGAATTCGACCGTTCCTGGGCCGGCAACCTGGCCATTCGTTCCGATATGCCGACGGATCTCCTCAAGAAGATGCGGCGAGCCGGCTTTATAACAGCGGTTGTCGGACTCGAGTCGGGCAGTCCTGACGTCCTCCGGCTGATGAAGAAGCGGTTCACCATCGAGGAAGGCGAGTGGTTCATCCGTGCACTGCACGAAGCCGGCATCAACGTCGAGCTCAACCTAATCATCGGATTCCCGGGCGAAACCGAAGCGCACTTCCAGGAGACCATGCGGTTTCTGACCAAGGTCGCGCCCCAGGTGCATCGTATTGTCAGCGTGGCGACCCTGAACGTGGATCGCTCGTACCTCTGGGACCATCTCGACGAGTACAACGTCGTCAAACAAACCACCAATCGCCACATCTCGTGGTACACCGAGGACGGCACCAATACCTACGAAATCCGGTGTGATCGGGCGCGGCGCCTGCTCGAACACGCCCACGCCCTGGGCCTTACGCACGACCGGTTCGACGCGGACATCGAGAAGAAGGATGGGTTGTTTGACGTGGACGGCGAGGTGCGACGTAGGGCAGCGGTGCTCCGGAAGCATCGCCTCAAGTCTGCGCTGGTCAAGGCCCATCTCTGGGAACCGGCCCGCCGTGCCCGGGATCTGGCTCGGCGTATTGTGCAATAGCGGGGCGGCCTTGAGGGTCGCGGGACGCTGTGATACCATCGATTGCGTCCCTGTCGTGAAGTGGGCTACGGAGTAAGGAGTGGGATGGGAACGCAGCAAGTAGCGACACGCGAGTCAGGCAGCCCGCCGATCTCGAAGGGGCTCCGTTTGCCCAGGACCAAGAAGCGCGTGTTGGCGCGGCGCGGCGTCGTCTGGCTCGGGCAGACGTGCAACCTGCGCTGCTACTTCTGCTATTTCGTCAACCGCATCGCCGACGCGCAGCATCCTGAGCACGCCTTCATGGGCCTCGACAAAGCCAAGGCCATCTGCCACACCCTCCGCTACTTCTACGGTGATACCGCCATCGACATCCAAGGCGGCGAGCCGACCATCTATCCGGAGATCCTCGAACTCACGCGCTACTGCCACGATATCGGCCTGTATCCGACGCTGATCACGAACGGCCTCGTCCTAGCGAAGCCGGGCGCACTCGAAGCGTATCAGGACGCCAACGTTCGCGATTTCCTCGTCAGCTTCCACGGCATCGGCGAGGTCCACGATCAGGTGGTAGGCCGCTCGGGCGCCTACGACAAGCTCATCGGCGCCGTCGAACGAATGCAGGCGCTCGATGTGCCGGTGCGATTCAACTGCACCATGTCGGAGCCGGTGGTGCCGCTCCTACCCGAGATCGCGAAGAAGGCGATTCAATTTGGCGCGTACGTGGTGAATTACATCGCCTTCAACCCGTTCGGCGATCAGACCACCGGCCACCGGACGAGCAAGAACGTGCCACGATACGCCGACATCAACGTCAGACTCACCGAATCCATCGATATGCTCGAGGCGGCCGGTATCGAGGTCAACGTACGCTACCTCCCGATCTGCATCGCCGAACCTCGACATCGCAAGAACTTCTACAACTTCCAGCAATTGCCGTACGACACCCACGAGTGGAATTTCGACAGTTGGCAGTGGACCATGACGGGGCCGCAAATGGGCCGGCCGGACGTTGGCCCGAGCCCGACCTCGCGCCTCGGCTGGGGCGCGAGTCGGATCTACCGCCCGAGCGACGATGCCCTCTCGCGGTTATTCCTCGTGCGCCGGCCTGTGGCGACGCGGCTCGTCTTTGGCGCGCAACATGCCGCGGCCCGATTGAACGCCGCCCTGTATGGCAAGCCGGCCATCTACCGCAAGGAAGCGCGTGTGCGCGCCGAGTGCGACTGCCAATACAAGTACCACGCCCTGTGCAAGGAGTGCGCGGCACGGAACGTCTGCGACGGATTCCATGGAGACTACGCCGAACTCTTCGGCACCGACGAGGCGCGACCCATCAACGATCTCGCGCCGACGGACGATCCGTGTTTCTTCATCCGCGAGCAGGAGAAGTTCGTTGAACTCGAGGATCGAGACTGGGCCTTGTAGGAGCCTGTGTTAAGTCGTGGAACTCGTGCGTGCCGACCAGCGGATCTTCCCTCTTCGAGGTCTCGTCTTGCTCCAAAACCGCCATGGACTTCCCTTTGCCATCGTCGACGTCAAGCGCTGGATCCGGCTCAACCGCGCCGCTCACAAGGCCCTAAAGCTGGACGTCTTCGCGGCGTGCGACCGCTTCCACGCACTGCAGGAACTCCTCGAGACCGCCACGCGTGAGGATGTTCGCCTCTCGCTCCGGACGGCGTGCGAGGCCGCGCCCAAGAAACTCGCCGACCTCAAAGACAAGGGACTGCTCGACGTATTCCTGACGCCCCCGGACGTCACGGCGCCGCACCTCGACGCGTGGTTCGACGCCGGTCGCGAGGCAGGTCTACCGATGCGGCTCCAGCTCCACGCACCGTTTCCGAAGGACATGGATCCGACGGCACTGGCGGACCGGATTGCCAAGGCCGGCGTCGCGGCGGTGAACGTGGCGCTGGCCGATCCGTTCACCGAGCGGCCGCCGTGCCGAGGAAAGGCGGACAGTGAAGCCACCATCGGCTTCATGAACGCGGTCGTGCGCGCGCTGGATGCGCGAGACGTCGAGGCCAACCTCCTGCGCGTGCCTTTCTGCCTGGTTGAACCCCATCGCTGGCCCCACGCGGTGAACCAGCCGCAGTTCTTCATGGACCACCAGCAGTATGCCAAGATGCCCTATCTCCTGGCCATGCGGCTGTACGGCCGCGGCCCTGTCATCGTGAGCAAGTACCTGCAATCGATGTTGCGCCGCGAAACGCTGAGTAGGACTCCCGAAGATGAGCGGCTGCTGAACTGGCTGAATCATCATCCCGCATATTACGCGCGGATGGCGTTTTGGCGAAAGGTGACGAAACACCTCCGGATCGCCGGCAGCGTGCCGAAAGAGCTGGATCCCTCGCCGGAGAAGTACTATCGAGATGCCAAGCGCGAGACGCGACGCCGGCGGAAGGAGATGGGCTCGATCTGCGCGGAGTGCCGCCTCCGCCGAATCTGCGATCATGCGTCGGACGCGTTCCGACGAATGCTGCCGGACGCGCGGATCTCGGCCGTCGAGGGCGACGAACTTGTCGTGTTCCCCATGCATTTCGCAGCCGAGCAGCGCAAGTACTACGACGCAATCGACGCCGCGCACCGAGATCGCGACGCGCAGTACTTCGAGCGGGCAGAAGAAGCTCGACTCGCCGTGCGCAAACGCCCGCCCGACCGCCAGCTTAGCTCGCAGGACTACACCGTCGAACACACGTTCTTCGAGACCATGGAAGGCGGCGTGCGCTGGCACTCGGCGTTGAACTGCGAGAAGCTCTCCTCGGCACTGGCTAATCTCGCGTTGCCTTTCACCATCGCGGCCACCTTTGCCGGAGGCACGGCGGACTACATCGGATTCAGCTTCGACAGGACAACGAAGATCGTGTGTCCCATGGAGGGTCTCCGCCACGAACTGATTCTTCACGTCGATGCCAACGGCCGATACGTACTGCTGCGCGATGGTGTGGCCGTGCGCCCCTCCGAGTTCGAGGGTGCGCGATACGTGCCGCTGCGCCTGCCGGATCGCGTCGAGCCGCGCCTCACGATCTGGAACATCGACATGTCGATCGTGACACATCTTGTCCGCATCTGGGAATGGAATTGCGAGCCCGTCGCCGCGCCGAAACCGAAATACTCGGTTATCATGGTCTGCACGCGGTACGCGCGCCGATTGCAGGCCGCGCTGATGGCCTTGGCCCATCAGCGCGATTTCGACGTGAACCGCCTCGAAGTAATTGTCGGTTACGTGCCGGGCCTCGATGCCGTCGACGATGTGATCGATTCGATGCGATTCTCGTTTCCTCAACTCCGAATCCTGCGCTCGACCTTCAACGAGCAGAAGGCACGCGCCAAAGGATTCATGATCAACGAGTCGCTCAAACTGGCCTCGGGCGAATGGGTTGTGCTGATGGACGCTGATGCCGTGTTGCCGCCGGACATGTTTGCGCGCGTCGAGGCCATCGAGCGGGACGCCCATTTCATCGCGCCAGACGGCCGCAAGATGCTGCCGCCGGATCTGACCGCCAAGGTGCTCGTCGGCGAGATCCGGCCATGGGAGCAGTGGGACGAGATCATGAAAGGCCCCGGCGAGTACCGGCGACGCGAGGCCGGCGGCGTCCCCATCGGGTTCTGTCAATTCGTCCGAAAACGCTGTATCGACGAGGTGAAGTATCTCGAGGTGGACCACTTCGAGCTGTCGGACATGTGGTTCGGCATCGGCATTCGGAAGGAATTCGGTCCGGAGACGTGGCTGACCGGCGTACCGGTCATCCATCTCGACCACGGCGGCAGCCACTGGTACGGCGCCGCCAGCCACCGGTGATCCGGAGGCTACCCGATCTCCGCCGGCGTCGTGATCACCTTGTTGATGAGGCCGTATTCGACCGCCTGATCGGCCGTGAGCCAGAAGTTGCGATCGCTATCCTTGGCCACTTTCTCGATGGGTTGCCCCGTTTCCTCAGCGATAAGGCGGTTCACGCGCTCCCGGATCCGGATGATCTCCTGTGCCTCGATGCGAATATCCGAGACCTGGCCGCCGGCACCGCCCGCGGGCTGATGAAGCAAGAAACGCGTGTTCGGCAGGGCGTACCGATTCTCTTTCGAAGCTCCGAGCAAAATCGGCACCGCGATGCTGGCTACCCAACCGGTGCCAATGGCGATGATCGGCGACTCGACGAACCGCATGATGTCCGCAATGGCGAATCCGGAGTCGACATGACCGCCCTGCGATGTGACAAACACGCGGATCGGTTCGTGCGAGTCGGCATCGAGCACAAGCAACTGGGCCATCACCCGCTCCGCCATCTCCTGATCCACTTCGCCATTCACGAGCACGGTGCGCGCTCTCAACAGGCGTTGTACGAGCCCTTCCTTGAGGGCCTCATTGCTCTCTTCCGCACAAGGCATCGGCTGTCCTTTCCACTCGTCAGCGCCAGGGTTTCCGATCATCGTGGTCGGTGGCGGGGTGCACACGCAGTCCCCATATTCTGCCACCGGTGTGCCGAGACGGTCAAGCGCCCCTCAGCCGCCGGCCCGGCGTGGCCCGAACGGAGGCATTTCGGTATACTGCGATGGTGCAGCAGCGAGTCGCTCGATCGTGTTGGACGCTACGGCGCTATGGAGGAAGCAATCATGACCGATTTAACGAAAGGGAGCGGCCATCCTCGGGGCTGCTCGAGACGTGCGTTCTTGGCAACGGCCGGCGCGGTGGCCGTCGGCCAGCGGTTGATCCTGCCCGGTGCCGCGGCCGCGGCCGGCGCGGCCGGGGACGCGTTCCAGAAAGGGCCAGGGGCGGCATACGTGCCGCGGATTCGGGCGGCCTTCGTGCGCCGCGCCGGCGACTACGGCATGCGTTGGCCGGGGGCGATCTACGACGGCGATGCCGCGCTGCGAGACTATCGCGAACAGCTCGTGTCGACGGCCCAATCGCTCGCCGTTCAGCTTGACCTTCGCGAACAGCCCATCTACTCGAATGAAGAGGCGGATCAGTGGTTGGCCGAATCCGAGGCGCAGCAGGCCGACGGACTGCTCCTCGCTCTGCTCGATCGGCAGGAACACGCGTGGCCGACGGCCACCAAAGCCGTCGACTCGCCCATCCCGGCCGTGATCTTCGCGCCCGTGGGCGCGGCCTTCACGACAAACACCGCGCCGTTGGCGGCCAAGACGGGCGCCGCCATCTTCTCGAGTCAGGAGTTCGGCGAGGCCCTGTTCGGACTGAAGATGCTCAAAGCCGGCGCCAAGTTACGCGAGACGCGGTTCGTCATCGTGAAAGGAAACGAACGCCAGGACACGGTAGCATCTCATTTCGGCACGAAGTTGCGTTACGTGCCCGCCGCCTCTTTCCTCGAAGAGTACGCGCGGACGCCCGAGTCCGACGAAATCAACGCCATTGCCGACGAGTACCTCGCCGGCGCAACGCGCGTGGCCGGGCCGACCCGTGAGGATGTGCTCAACGGCGTGAAAAGCTTCGTGGTTGCCCGGACCATCCTCGAACGGGAGGAAGGCGATGGTATCTCGATGGACTGCCTCGGCGCTCTTGGCCAATCGAACGTCAGCCTGCCGTGCATCGCGTGGTCCCGTATGCTCGATGGCGGGGTGCCGGCGGCCTGCGAGGCCGACGTGGGCGCGTGCCTTACCCACGCCGTCGTCCAGTATCTCTTCGACCGGCCCGGTTTTCAGCAGGACCCCGTCGCCGATACGGCCAACGACTGCCTCATCGGCGCACACTGCACCTGCGCCACCCGACTCAACGGTATCAACACGCCGCCGGAGCCATTCCATATGTCCTTCCATCACGGCAAACGCGACGCCGTGCCGGTGCCGCAGTGGCGCCACGGCCAGCGTGTCACGGTAGCCGATATCCTGCTCAGCAACACGGCTGACGCCCCGCCCAGCATGATCATCTCGACCGGCGAGGTGGTCGACAACGTGGCCGTGCCCCCGGCGGGTGGTTGCGTGGTTTCGGTGCGGATCCGCCTCGACAACACGAACGACATGCTGGCGTATCCCGGCTTCCACCAGCTCTTCTTCTACGGCGACTTCAAGAAGGAGCTCGCGAACTACTGCAAGCTCTACGGTATTCAGGCGCAACTCGTCTAGAGGTCCGGCAGGAAACCCTCCGAAGATTCCGCCTTGACCGATCAACATCGATGTGCTCCTAATGATTTGTCAACGAGCGTCCGAGAATCATGATGGGCGAAGGGAACGCCCAGGGCAGTCTCGTGGCGGGGAACGACCTGCATCCGGAGCACATTGGGTGCGATACGTTTTACGGATGGCTCGCAACCGAAGGGCCACGTGCGTATCCGGACAAGGATTTCGACGACTTCTGCGTGCTGGACAAAGGACGCAAGTCGGTGCCCCCTTCGCAAAGGATGCGGATGGTCTTGTTGCCGTGGCACGACAACGCCTCGGCTGAGGACGTGCGCTCGCCATCAAGAGTGGGCCTTTCTGGCCAGACCCCGAGGAAATGGCGGCCTCTTGTGCCGCAACTGCAGAAGATGGGCTAGTAGCCCGCGGGGGGATGGCCCTTGAGACCCGCTTCGTACTTGCTCAGCGCGGGCCGCTTGTGTTCCGGCGCGAGCGGCGCCCAATCCGTCAACGGTTCGACATCCGGGACACGCCCATCGGTCTTCAGCCGGAGCGTCACGATCTGCTGCGGCCGAATGTCGAAGCGGTAGGTTGGGCTGCCCTCGAGCGCGACGCGCCGGTTGCCGACGAGATCGGTTAGCGCGGCGCATTCGTGCGGAACGTCAACCGTGATCGTGGCGTTTCCGCCTCGGCCCAAACACTCGAAGAGGCGTATTTCGATGTCGTCCCCTTCACGCCGCATGGCCTGGACAATTATGTTCTCCGACGTCTGTATGAGGGACTCGTCCGAGGCTTTCGCGGCGCCCATGCACACCACGGGCGGGGCGTTGTACTCCCAGGCCATCTGCGGAATCCGGGCCTCCTCCCACGGGCCGCCGTGAACCACCAGCGCGTACTGCAGGTGATGCATGCCCTTGCCGCTCAGCCACGCGCAGGGATAGCCCATGTACTTGTCGACGGCGTTGATCAGGAAGACCAGCGGCGTGTTGCCGTCGATCTCGCGGCCGCTCAGGCCTCGGTCGAGCAACGCGACGCCTCCGCCGCCCTCGAGCGAATAGTGGGACCACCGAACGGCCGGCGTGATGCCTTTCATGTAGCCGTTGCGTTCGGCCGTGGGCTCCGGCCACGCGCCGTGAGCAAAGCCGTAAGGAATGCCGCGCCGCGCCTCGGCGATTCGCGGCGCGAGCGGAAACTCCGCCACCACCACCGTCCGATCGGGAATGTCCTCGAGGTAGGCATCGAAGTCGATGCGCGGATGATTGTGGTAGAACGTCACGACGCGCCGCGCCTCCTTGCCGCCGTGGAAGGGCGCGCGCGACTCGATGACTGTTGCCAGCGGACCCTTGAACGCGGTCACGGTACACGCCACATCGCCGAACGTGCCCAGGCGCTGCCGCTTGGGGCGATTATCCATGTGATTGCCGTCGAAGTAGCCGCTTCCGGCTCCGGACGTTGGCGCCTCGGCCACCAACACGTTGGCCGCCCCGGCCAGCAGCTCGCGGTCGGAGCCCTTGAGTTTCAGCGAGACCAGGTCACCGGTCGCCGCATCGATCTGCACCGTGTAGAATGCCGTCTCGATGGCCGAGGGCACGTCGATGGCCTCCGATCGGGCGGCCGCGCCCGGCCGTGTCTCGACGGAGGTTAGGCCCACCGGCGGCAACGCCATCGCGCAGACGGTTCCGCCATCCGGCAACACCTGGCACGCGACGCCATCGAGGCCCACGCCTTCACCGAGTGCCAGCACGATCGGATCGGTTCGCGGCCAGTTCGCGGCATTGAATGCCGTGAGCGCCGTGCCCTTGCCGGCGATTTCCGCAATGCTCGCCTGGCCTACCTTGGTGCACGCGGCATCTACCCAATCGAAGCGGTCCTTGACGTCCCAGGACTCGGGATGCTCGAAGACCATGCCGCCGGCCGCGCCCCACAAGGTGTTGCGATCCATGTTCAGCAGCATCAGCAGCCACGCGTGGTTGAGATCCTGCGAGGGATACGCCTCGGCGTTGTCTCGCGCCGCGATGGTCGCCAGCATCTCCGACGCCGCGAGTAGGTGTTCACTGTGTCGGAATCGCTGCTTGACGGTTGGATTCTGGATCCAGAACCCCAAGTAGGTGAAGTTCCAACCGCCAGTAACGGTCGGCAAGGCAATCTCGCCCGATTGCACGCCCGGCCACACGGCGTTGACATAGTCGCCCAGTGTGCAGAACCGCAGCGGCGTATCCGGCGCGGCCGCCAGCCACTGCTCGATGAATCGCTTCGGATACTCGGCACAGAGCGGGGCAAGACTGTAGTCGCCGCTACCGGAGAGTATCAACGTCGGTGCGCCGTCCGGCGTCCGCATCGTCGCGACGTCGGCCAGCGATGTGCGGCGTTCGCGTGAGCGCGCATTCTCGATAAGCTTCTGCAGCCCGGCTTCGTCGAACGCTTGCTCCGTGCGGAACAGCTCGGGCCATTCGTTGTAGTGGCCGGGAGAGATGGTCAGGATGCGCGTGCCGTCGGGGCTTTGGCCCCAGTACATCGTGCTGCCGAAGTTGTTCATCCGGCAATGCACCAAGGTGTCCAGGCCGAGGCCGGCCGCGATCTGCGGCATCTGCTCGTGCATGCCCGTGACGTCGATCACCCAGGCGTGGCGAGGCCGGACGCCCAGCATCGCCTCCTGCCAGCGCAAGCCCTCGACGCCCTGCTTCACCAAGGCCTCGCCACCGGACAGGCAGATCGTCGATTCGAGGAAGAAGGCGTTGACCGCCTCGACGCGGCCCGACGCGATACGCAATTTCAGCTCCTCGAAGCGCTCCGGCCTGAAAGTCCGCATTGCGATCATCGTGTTCACTTCCGAGATGACGAGAGCGTAGGCGTCATCCGCCGCGACGCGATCGAGGTGGTCGAGGTAGCTATTCGCGCAATAGTTGCGTTCGCGCGAGAAATCCGTCAGCCAGCCGCACGATGCCGGATGGAAATTCGGAACGACGAAGACTTGCTTGTCGAGGCCATCTTCGGCGCCTGACGCCAAGCCCGTGGAAAGCATTGCGCAAAGCATCAAGACCGGTTCTCTGTACCGCATGATTCCGCTCCCTTCGCCCAGTTTCCGAACCGAGAAGCCCAGCGGCCAGTATTGCTAGGCGCCCAGGCGGATTCAAACCGGAGGAGGGCGGAGCGGAGAAACCGGAAGAATGGGAAGTGTGGGAAGAACGGGACACAGCGCAGCCGTTGGCCGCAACTGGAAAACGGGGACAGACAGCCCTCCTCGAAGACTCGGAGGGAGTCAGTCCCCGTTTTCCTGGAGGAAGCCGAGCGGATCGGGTCGCGGGTTGGGCGCCGAGGGCGAAAGGCGGTATCCACACAGGGTATCGGCAGGGAATGGCGTGCGTAAGCACGGAGTAACCCAAGGGATCGTGCCAGGCGGATTGTTTC
>Ga0209097_10000192_pt1 | contig 68900 bp, 69 predicted proteins | sample AD_UKC052_MetaG_FD_184419 | JGI IMG/M metagenome (GOLD analysis project Ga0209097, IMG submission 184419) | Active sludge microbial communities of municipal wastewater-treating anaerobic digesters from USA - AD_UKC052_MetaG (SPAdes) (version 2) | ecosystem: Engineered > Bioreactor > Anaerobic >... | reverse complement strand
TTTTACTTAGTTTTTAATCTTATTAATTTATTAGTGTTCAATTATATACTTTTTTTGAGCCAACTACGGGAATTGAACCCGTGACCTCTTCCTTACCAAGGAAGCACTCTACCTCTGAGCTAAGTCGGCAGAGAAATTTTTGTTTCAAGTTTAATGTTTCAAGTTTAATCAAAACCTAAAACTTGAAACTTTTAAACTTCATTTCGTGGGGAGAGCAGGATTCGAACCTGCGAAGTTCACACAGCAGATTTACAGTCTGCCCTCGTTGGCCGCTTGAGTATCTCCCCATTTTTTTAAATTTCAATAATTTAAAGAACCTATTCCAAATCGCATTTGAAATAAAAAAAGAGCCGGCGGAGGGACTCGAACCCACGACCTGCTGATTACAAATCAGCTGCTCTAGCCAACTGAGCTACGCTGGCAATATCAATAAAAAAAGTCCGCTATTTCTAACGGACTGCAAATGTATATCTTTTTGTTTTTTAATCAAAACAATTTTATGAAAATTTTAGATTAAATATGTGTATTGATTTTTTCTTTTCTTTTTACCAACAATCGTTCTACAGATTCAGCCGCAAGCTCTACTGCTTCTTCAAAAGTTTTGCATTGTTTTTTTACTAAAAAATCGTCACCAGGAACAATAATTTTCATCTCGACAATTTTATTTTCCTTGTCACTTGTCTTTTCAACTTTCAAATAAACGTCAGATGATACTACTTTATCGTAATATTTTTCCAATTTCGCCATTCTCTCTTGAACAAAATCTACTAGCTTTCTGTCAACTGTAAAGTTGACTGCGTGAACATCTACCTTCATAATCTACTTTTTTAGGTGGTTAAACATTTCTCGAATTATTTTGATTTCTTGGATGTGCATCTTCATAGACTTTTTTGAGTTCTGATAAACTGCTGTGTGTGTATATTTGTGTCGATGCCAAACTTGAATGTCCTAATAATTCTTTTACTGAATTTAAATCGGCTCCATTGTTTAAAAGATGGGTCGCAAATGTGTGTCTTAATATATGTGGACTTTTCTTTACCTTCTCGGAGACAGTACTAAAGTATGTATTTATTAATCGATATACAAACGAATCATTCAACTTTAAACCTTTTTTAGTCAGAAAAAAAAAGTCGTTTTCCTTAATCTCCTCTAAATATGTTCTTTCGTTAAAATATAAATTTAATTGTTTCGACACAATTGGCAACAGCGGCAAAATCCTTTCTTTATTTCTTTTCCCCAGCACCTTTATACTATTATTTGAAACATCTACATTGACCGTTTTTAGATGAATTAACTCCGCTCTTCGAATTCCGGCGGTGTAAAATAAGTCTATTATAAGTTTATCTCTTACCTCCTCGAAGCCAACTGGATTTTGCAATAGATTCAAAACATCATCAACTTCTTTAACTGAAAAAGGAATTTGAAGTGTTTTGGGAGTTTTTAAAGCTTTGTGCTTTAGCATCGGACTGACTTCTATTTGCTTTGTCTTTAATAGAAATTTATAATACGCTTTCAAAGATTGCATCTTTCTATTAACCGAAACATTCGAAATGTTATCATCTACAAGCGAAACTATCCAAGACCTGATTTGGTTGTAGTTGGCGCAATCTATATTTTCTTGATCGAATTGATTTTTATTGAACGACTCGAAGAAATTAATGTCGTTCAAATACGCATTTACAGTGTGTGGAGAATATTTTTTCTCCAATTGCAAGTAATCTCTAAATGCTTCCTTATTATTAGTCATAAAAAAAACCGTTAGTATCAAAGGTATTAAACTTTAATGACTAACGGTACTTTTTTTGCAACAGAAAATAATTAACTATTCTCTATGTTGTCTCTCATATTCTGGATATAAGCCGCTTTTTGAATTTTGGCTCTGTTGGTAACTGATGGTTTTATAAAAGCAGTACGTGCTCTTAGTTGACGAACAGTTCCTGTTTTATCAAATTTTCTTTTATAGCGCTTTAATGCTCTATCGATATTTTCTCCGTCTTTAATTGGTATAATTAACATAATATAGACACCTCCTCTCGTTAAGGGCGCAAAAGTAATTATTTATTTTTGATAACCAAGACTTATTTTAGAAAAAAGAGAAAATAAAATAGATTTCCATATCCTTTATATATACAGTATTAAAAAATAATTTAATTTTTTACATAAAAAAAGCCAAGTTACAATCTCTTGCTTCTTGGCTCTTATATCAATAATTCTATTTTCTTTTTATTCTTTCAAAATATTCCTAGAAATTACCAATTTCTGAATCTCAGTAGTTCCTTCGCCAATAGTACACAGTTTAGAATCTCTATAGAATTTTTCTACAGGATAATCTTTGGTATAACCGTAACCGCCGTGAATTTGAACAGCATCAGTCGAAACTTTCACACAAACTTCAGAGGAATACATTTTGCTCATTGCGCCAAGTGTAGTCATATTTCTGTCGTTATTTTTCAAGAAAGCAGCTTTGTGCAACAACAATTCCGAAGCTTCAATTTCGGTAGCCATATCAGCCAATTTAAAAGCTATAGCTTGAAATTCACTAATCGCTTTTCCAAACTGATGTCTTTCTTTCGAATATTTTAAGGAAGCTTCATAAGCTCCTTTTGCAATACCTAAAGACAAAGCTCCAATAGAAATTCTTCCCCCGTCTAATATTTTCATCGATTGAATAAATCCTTGTCCCACTTCGCCTAATCTATTGGCATCTGGAACTCGGCAATTATCAAAGAATAATTCGGCAGTTTCGCTGGCACGCATTCCTAATTTATTCGCTTTTTTTCCCGAAGTAAATCCCGGCATTCCTTTTTCGAAAACAAATGCTGTCATCCCTCTGGAATCTCCTTTATTTCCTGTTCGAACTATTACCACAGCAATATCGCCTGAAATTCCGTGCGTAATAAAATTTTTGGACCCGTTTACAATCCATTCATTGCCATCTTTTACGGCAGTAGTATTCATTCCGCCTGCGTCAGAACCTGTACCATGCTCGGTCAATCCCCAAGCACCAATATGTTCACCTGTAGCTAATTTTGGAATCCATTTTTTCTTTTGTTCGTCGTTTCCAAAAGTCAAAATATGATTGGTACATAATGAATTATGCGCCGCTACCGATAATCCTATGGATGGATCTACTTTTGAAATTTCCTCAACAACTGCAATATATTCGTGATATCCTAGACCTGAACCGCCAAGTTCTTCTGGAACTAAAACGCCCATAAAACCCATTTTGCCCATTTTTTTGAATAACGGAACTGGGAATTTTTGAGATTCATCCCACTCCATAATATGTGGTCTAATATATTTTTCTGCAAAATCTCTTGCCGATTCGGCTATCATTGTTTGCGTTTCGCTGTAGTCAAAGTTCATTGTAAAAGGGGTAAGAATTTTAAAAGTTCAAATATAAGGCTATAATTTTTGCCTTTTCAATAGACAAACCTTTAATTTTTGTTAAATCTTCAATATTTTTTAGATCGCCATTCATACTTCGAAAAGTAACTATATTTTTAGAAATTGGATATTTAAAATAAGGAAATAAAGAAAGTTCCTTTATTGAAGCATTGTTAATATCAATTTTTTTGACGGTTGGCGCAGCCGAAACCTTGAAGTGAGAATTCAAATTTTCGATAACCTCAGGTGACAATCCCCAAACATCATTCATTTGTTCCATCGAAACAAAACCGCCAAGACTTTCTTTGAATTTCAAAATCCGAAGCGAAATGGCCTCACCTATTCCATAAATTTTAATTAAATCTTCTTGAGTAGCTTGATTGATGTCGATAATGACGATTTTCTCCTTTTTGGCGAAAGCCGTATTATCATATTTTTTATAGGCTGCAAATTCTTTCTTGTTCTTGACCCAATCTGGAAATTTAAAATAAGGCGAAATAGCATTCAACAGAGAATCCGAAATTTTAGTCACCGCTTGAAATTCTTGGGGCGAATTCACGTATTTATTTTGTTTTCTGAAAGCCAATAATCTGTCAATTTCGGGAACAGACATTCCGAGTTTGTATCCTTTATAATCGGTGATAAAATTGGGGTTGAACGGATAAATCTTTGGAACATAATCCAACTTCTCTTGTTTCAAAGAGTCGATTTGGGATTGCAAGGAAAGCCACTTTTCTTTTTCGGGAGATTCTTTGGAAAAAGAACTGAAATCAACAAAAAAATACGCCAATTGTAGCGCAATAATGATGATAAACAATAAAAAAACACCTGTACGCTGCTGTCTTGAATACTTAAAAAAGGATTTAATTGTTTCGAAAATCATTAAAAGATTATTTTACAAAGCATAAAAATAAGAAAAATTTTATTAACCACCACTTTCTGAATAAGATAATGTCAATAATCGAAAATAAGGCTACTTTAAAAAAAATACAGTTTTCTATATCCCCTTAACATTAAAAAAACAATATATTTGAAAACTAATAACCATAAACCTAAATAATATGTCTATTTGGAAAAGAAAACCATTAGAACAGCTTTTAAACGAGGCGGCTGATTCTGAAAAAGGATTAAAGAAAACACTAACCGCACCTGGATTAGTTGCTCTTGGAATTGGAGCTATAATTGGCGCAGGATTATTTTCGATAACTGGTTTAGCGGCATCAGCAAATGCGGGTCCTGCGATAACCATTTCTTTTCTTGTAGCAGCATTGGGTTGCGTTTTTGCAGGTTTATGTTATGCCGAATTCTCCTCAATGATTCCAGTTGCCGGTAGTGCATATACCTATTCTTTTGCCACTATGGGAGAATTTATAGCTTGGATTATTGGCTGGGATTTAGTATTAGAATATGCCGTTGGAGCCGCAACCGTTTCTATAAGTTGGTCTCGATATTTTGGCAAATTTTTAGGCGGATATGGCATTCACATAGACGATGCTTATATGCTTTCGCCTTTTGAAGGTGGAATTATAAACGTTCCTGCCGTAGTAATTGTCATGGTTATTTCATTGCTTTTGATTCGCGGAACCCAAGAATCTTCATTTGTAAATGCCATAATAGTTTTACTGAAAGTTTCGGTAGTTTTAGTATTTATTGCAGTAGGATGGCAATACATTAGACCTGAAAATTTCACCCCTTACATTCCAGAAAATACAGGGAAATTTGGAGAATTTGGTTTCTCAGGAATAATCAGAGCTGCAGCAATAGTATTCTTTGCCTACATCGGTTTTGATGCTGTTTCAACGGCTGCTCAGGAAGCCAAAAATCCTAAACGAGATATGCCAATCGGAATATTATTGTCATTAGGAATTTGTACAATTTTATACATTCTTTTTGCTCACGTGATGACGGGGGTTGTAAATTATCAAGCATTTGCAGGAAAAGACGGAATTGCCCCAGTAGCAATTGCAGTTGAAGCAATGGGTAATGTTGGTCCTAACGGAATGATTACTCCGGCCTATCCTTGGTTAAACAATGCTATTTTATTAGCTATTTTGGGTGGGTATTCATCAGTTATTTTAGTTATGCTTATGGGACAAAGTAGAGTGTTTTTCTCTATGAGTAAAGATGGTTTGATGCCAAAAATTTTCTCAGAAGTTCATCCAAAATTTAGAACTCCAGCCAAAAATAATTTATTATTTATGGTAATTGTAAGCCTTTTTGCAGCCTTTGTTCCCGCCAGAGTTGTTGGAGAAATGACCAGTATCGGAACACTATTCGCCTTCATTTTAGTTTGCATAGGCGTTTTGATAATGCGTAAAAAAATGCCAGATGCACCTAGAGCTTTCAGAACACCTTTAGTTCCATTTGTGCCCATTGCAGGTGTTGCAGTTTGCTTATTTATGATGGTATTTTTACCTTTAGATACTTGGATTCGACTTATCGTTTGGATGATGATTGGTTTTGATTTATACTTATTTTATGGTATGAAGCATAGTAAATTAAACCAAGGTCATTTTAGTTTAAAAAGCTACAAAACTGTTGCCGGCTCAGGTTTAGGTATGGTATTAGCATTAATAATCATCGCTTTTATCCATCATAGTGACATAGAAATCGACGATCATTTCTTGTTTTATTTTTCTCTTATGTTTGCCGCAATACACGCATTAATTTATGCTTATAGTTTCAAAAAGGTGAGATAAAAAATTGTCATAACAAAAAAGGGATTATAAAGTTTTCATCACTTTATAATCCCTTTTTTATTTACAAGCGATTGCTACAAATCAAAAACTGAAGTGCGTTTTCCACGAATTAAATCTTTCAACCGAATCCAAAAAGCCAAAGTCAAATAAACCCCAAACCATAAACCGGCTGTAACAAAGGTGATATAAATAAAAAATAATCTCACATCCGAAACTCGCATTCCCAGCTTATCGGCCAAACGAGAAGAAACATGAAAACCATGTTTTTCGAAAAAATATTTGAGTTGTAATACTGCTCTCATTATTGAGGTTTTGCCCTTAGCCTAGCTCAGGTTGATAATTAATTAGGTGTAAAAGTACAAATTTCTATGTGTTTTTCAATAATTCCATCCCAATCGCGCAATCTAAACAACGACTCTTGTTGCAATATTCATTTTTGAGTTGCAATAAAGATTGGGTTTCAAAAGCATTTTTTGATTTTATTCCAAAGGAACTAAATTTATCCATAATCGCATTTTTCTCAGGAGCTACTTCGTTTATCAATTGAATTAGAGCTTCGGAAATTTCCTTGCCTTGACTTTTTGCATAAGCAAATTGGAGCGGAATTATGGTATTTATAATTACTAAATCGACGAATGATTTAGACAATTTCTTTTTCTTTTTCGGGCTTTCTTTGTCAAACTGATAATGGTTTTCCCAATAATTCGATGTCGAAATTTCGAAAGTTTCGTAAATACTTTTCACAGAATTTGAAGTGCTAATTATTGAAAATAAATTTTGCTGACTGTGATATAAATTCGCCAATTGCGACAATCGAATGGTCGGAAAATTATCGGGTCGATGTTTGAAAAACTGAACAGGTTCGACTAGTTTCCTCTCTATTTGATATTTATGCAACAAATAAAAATACCTGAATTTTAAATCTTTGAAATAATTATCTTCCTTTTCTGAATCCAATAAACCTGCAGTTCCCATAAATAAAGCTTCCAGATTTTCGACCTCAAAACTTTCTTTCCTCATAATGGAAAACGGAATGGATTGAGCGATTTTCAAAAAGATTTCGCCATTGGTATTCAACCCAAAATTCTTGGCTAAAAGACAGAACAAAACGGCTTCCCAATCGTTATTTGTTCCTTTCAATAAGTCGTAAATGGGCTTTGACTTTCTTTCTAAACGTTCGAAAAACAAACGTTCTTGCCAATTTTTAAAAACAAAATCATCAATTTCTTTGATTTGCTTTTCACAAAAAATCCAAGATTTTGGCGACATCAAGGATTTATAATTGGTTATTGTTGCTGAATCGACGTAATTTTTGAGTTCCAAAACTGGAATTTCGGAATTGTTGCTTCTGAAAATTTCGGTATCGTGTTCCCAAACTACGTGAAGAATTACATTTTCATAGGCTTCGTCCCTTTCGTGATGATGCACATACCAATCCGAGGATTTAAGGTGAATTTCGACATTTCCAGCCCATTTTTGATTTCCAATTACAATCTGCGCATTGAAAAAATCAGGTCCGGCCAATTCTAAATATTGACCCACATTGATTATGGTAATTTCTTCTCCATTGAAAGTTTTCAAATTCAAAGTATCGAATTTCTTGAATTTCCATAGGTAATGGAGAAAATCTTCTTTCATTTTTAGACTATTAGATTGAATACTAAAGTAGTAAAAAAAGGAATAAGTTTACATTTGAAAAAAACTAACGCATCAAATACAATTTGGCGCAAGCCCGAGCATCGGATAAAGCTTCGTGATGATTGAGTTCAATCCTCATTTCACGACAGCAATCGCTTAATTTTGTAGGTTTTAAGCCTTTCGCTTTGTAAATTTTTACGGTGCATTCCCATCGAGAACCAATATTCAAATCCTCATAATTTAAACCATAAAGTGCCATCGATTTTGCCAAAACATTTCGGTCAAAACTTTCGTTATGAGCGACAACAACTCGGTTTTGAAGTCGCTTTTGAATTTCAGGAAATACTTGTGCAAAGGTTTTTGCATTCACTGTATCACGAGGATAAATTCCGTGAACGGCGATTGTGTAGGGATTATATTCGTTTCTTGGAGGCTTGATCAAAGTAACATATTCGTCAACAATAATTCCGTTTTCGACAGTAACAATCCCAACAGAACAAGGATGATAGGCTGTGGCGGTTTCAAAATCTATAGCGGTGAAAGTCATAAGAATTAAAATTATTGGAAAAAATTCCAAACCAAACCAAAGCGGATTATAAAGTCACCATACGGATTATTTGGAGAAGACAAATAATTATAACCTGAAAGCTCAGCATTAAAATGTTCTAAGGTTAAATATACTCTGGTCCTTTGAATTCGGGCATTGAAGAAGAAATCGAAGTTGGTAAAATCTCCTATTTTTTTCTGATTTTGAACAAAAAATTCCCCAATTACAGGATTGTATTCATTGCCATAATAACTTGTAAAATAATTAAAAGTGACGCCCGTTTGAAAAAATAAGGCTTTACGAAACAATTCCTGAGAGTAATAAAATGTATTTCTGGTAACAAATTCGGGAACATTCAGTATCAAATCCGATTGATCTACTTTTTGGTATAAAATCGTATTGTCTAAAGCAAATTTCCCAAACTTAAATTCATTACTCGCCTTTACCGACAAATAATTAATGGTATTGGCATACTGTGATGGCGCAATTATTTGTTGTTTCAAAGCAATTTGTTCCGCGCTGGAAATATCAGCAAAATACAAATGATCATTAAATGTCGAATACTGAGCAGAAACACTAACCCAAGGTGAATTGGCATTAACAATGATTGAATTAATTTTTTCGTTCTTAAAATCGTTGGACCAATTGTAATTTACAAAACTACTTTGATACAAATTATAGTTGTCGTTAGGCAGTTTGTTTACATTTTGATATTGGAAAGAAAGTAGCATTTCTTCATTTAGCTCATATTGCATCTTCGCATCCAAATTGGAGAGCGATTGATTGGTAAACGACCTAGTGAAAAGAAATTTTCCTGTCCATTTGTTTTTCTGATAATCATATTGGCCACCGTAACTGTCTATTCTTCTGGTCAAAGATGCCGGAACTGTTTCGTCATCCTTAATCAAAATTTGGTTGTAATAATAATTGCTAAAAAAATCATCTACAAAAAAGTTAAACTTCCCTAAAGTGGTGTTTTCATAAGTCAATCCAACTTTATTGTAGGTTTTATTATAATGCGTTTGGTCGTTTATACCACTAGTTTTATAGGAATCACCAAATCGATATACAGTAGTATTTCCAACAGTCGAAGTGACCGTAGGCTGATTGTATTCGAAATATTTATTTTCGTAATTAAATTGGTGAGCCACATACAAATTATTGTTTCCCTTAACCGAATTAATTCTAAAAAAGTGATCTAAAAATACCCGTTTCCCTTTCAGAAATGACCGAGCGTCTGTCAAAAACACCTCTAATCGATCTCGCTGTAAAAAAGCGGGATTACCACTTTCAAAATCTTCAATAGTGGTAATTCCACCATTTTCTTCGTTCATAATATCTTGGCCAGTAAAATGAAAATTAGCAAAATATCGCTTATTTTTTGTATTGTAACTGGTAGTAAACCTGAAATTCCCTGTACTTGTGAGTTGATTTATATATTTCCCTTCAGAACGCAACCCTTTGTAGGCTAGCGAAAAATTAAATCTTGGAGAAGTATTTACTGCAAAAAAGGCATCCACATTTTGACCTTTTCTCATAACTGATTTAAAATACAATTCTGTGACAGGAGTGGCTACTGAGCAATATCGAATTTGGTTGGCTTCAAGAAAACTAAAATGCTTGGCTTTAAATCCAAACTCCGGAAGAGGCGAAAAACTATTCAAACTGTATTGCAAAGTATTATAGGTTTGTCCTTCGTTAGAAAAAGGCAAAAGCCCAAAAAGGTCTTTTCGCAAATAATTATGGCTGTATTTTTTTTGAATCGTAAGCGAAGTATCGATATAAGTGGTGTCGCGCTCCAAAGTAATCACTCGATACATATCAATAGTGGCAACAGGTTTCTTCATTTTCAATGAATCATTAGCCAAACTATTATTCGGAATATTTGATATAGTACTGTTTTTCTCTTGAGAAAAAAGCAAAGTAGTACAAAATAATAAAACTACCAGAAAGGAAATTCTCATCGAGAAAGGATATAATTATAGGGAACCGTTTATTTAATCAAGGCAAAGGTAAATGAAAAAAGGTACAAATAAAAAAACACTCGAATTTATGGGAATGTTTTGGCAAATAGAAATGAAACGCACTTTTTTTATTTTGGCGTGCCCCTATCGGGTCGGGCTGTACGTTCCCGCTTCCCGATGAAAAATCGGGAGAGCTCCACTGCCATCCCTCACGCATCCTAAAACAACAAGATTTGACAACTTTTTGAAAGTTGTCAAATCTAAATCAAGAATTACTACTTTTATATCGGAAAAATTCATCCTATTAGTTTTCAAATATTTCAAAATGCTTCTCACTAATTTTTCAAATTTTATTCTAGAAACTGGCACCGACGAAGCCGGTCGTGGCTGTCTTGCCGGGCCAGTAACAGCCGCTGCCGTAATGCTGCCAGAGGATTTTGAAAATATAATTTTGAATGACAGCAAGCAATTATCCGAAAAAATAAGAGAAAAGCTCCGGCCCATTATCGAAAGCCAAGCCGTTACATTTGCCGTAACCCATTTACATCCCAAAGAAATTGACGAAATCAATATCCTGAATGCTTCGATGAAAGGAATGCAGGAATGCATTTTGAAATTAAACACAACACCCGAATTTATTATCGTGGACGGCAATCGAGCATTGAACGCCAAATTGGGTTTAAAAACCACTTTTGGAAAACGATTTACAAAAGAAGAAATCGAACTACTGAAATCGATTCCCAATCAAAGCATCATCAAAGGAGATTCGAAATATTTGAGCATTGCGGCCGCTTCTGTCTTGGCAAAAACCTATCGTGATGATTATATGAATGCCATTCACGAAGAATTTCCGATGTACAATTGGAAGAAAAACAAAGGCTATCCAACATTAGAACATCGAGAAGCCATTAGAAAATATGGCATTACCAAATACCATAGAATGACATTTCGATTATTACCAGAACAGTTGAAATTGGATATTTAGATTGTTTTTTTAACAAAAGTCCTTTTTGATGATTTGTAAAGATTTATTTATATATTTGAGAAACAAATGAAGTATGATTTTTGTCAGACTAAACGACCCAATTTAATTGATATGTCGGACTTTGTCAGACCTATAAAAGATATGGAGCATTAAAATAGAAAACAACCAAAAAATAAAAATTATGAGAATTTATCAAATTATTTTAGGACTAGTCATTTTATTAATTGTTTCAAGTTGTGGAGTTCCGCAGTCTGATTACGATAAATTAAAGGCTGAATTCGATGAATGCAAATACGGTGCTGATAAATTAATTGCTTCCGTTGAGAAATCTTATTCAGAGAAAAACTATTCAGAAGCTAGACAGAACATTAAAAAATTAGCTCAAAAGCATCCTGAATCTACTAAAAATAAAGAATTTGTTGTATTACTTAAAAAAATTGAACAAGAAGAAGTTGTTGAAAATACTAAAAAGGAAGCTGAAAAAAAAGAAAAAAAAAGGCTAGCTAATCTCAATAATACTGGTATTTGGAGCACAACTTACTATGTGGATGAATTTGGTGAAAAAACAAAAAATGGTTTTATAACCAATACTGATTCAATAAATGGTTTGTTTAGCAACACTGCGACTCAGAATTCTGCTTTAAATGTAGATTTTCTGATTACTAATTCTTCTGAAATATCATTACAACTATACGAATATGCAGGAAATAATCCCGTTAAATCTTCTGGCAGCTATACAGTTTTAATACAAGATAAGGATGGAAAACGTCTAAAATTGCGGGCATATAATTACTCTGATAGATTAACATTTGAAGAAACAGAATCCAGACAAGTACATAATGCTTTATTAAAAGGCGGAACTTTAAAATTCAAAATTACAGAAAACGATACACCTACAACTGAATATGAATTTAATATTCAAAATGCTGACTTTTATGAAAATGCTTATAAAAAATTAAAAGAATCAAAATGATATTAAAATTAACACACCATAACCTTCGTTTGACTATATGGTGGATTTAGGCTTAATTTAAAGAAGGTTTTGTACATGGAAAATCAGTCATTTACCGAAAGTCAAGGCTTCCTTAATCCGCCACATCGCAAAGCGACCAAACGTTACAAAATTTTCAGCCCGTATGGAAAACTACTTTTTCGAATTACCCATTTATAGATGTTCAAAAGAAAAATATTTTGAAGAAATGGAACAATTACGTCTAAAAATTAACTCAAAAGTTCCTAATACAAAAGGTTATGAAAATGAAAAAGAAACAGAAGAAACGAAAACATACTTGTTCTCTAGACAATCTTATAATTATGATTATAACGAAATAATAGGCTGGCTAAAACTTTATGTTTTGGGAAATCAAATTAGAGGAGAATACCATTTTGAGGTTGATTCAGGTGACAGGCACAGAACTAAAAAAAGAATTAACAAAGGAATTCGAAAGAAACAATTTGAAAATTTTGGGAAAGCTTTTGAAATTTCAATCGATAAAAATGAAAACTCAAAACAAATTTTCTCAAGAATAATTGAGAAAATAGAACACCTAATGCAAAAAGAAGTTCCATTTAAAGGAAGAGTAATAAACACTACAAAGTTTGAGAAAATTGGGGAGTTTGTTGATTGGGAAAGACTTTTAATAAAACTAAATCCTTTTAATAAATAAAAAAAACTGATAATAGCTAAAATTTCATTGCACGCGCAGCACGAACAATGAATTATTAATCACCAAATAAAATCCGTTAAATCCGTGTCATCTGTGGCCTATTTTGTCACAAACTCAGCTTCAAATAATTGAGCAAAATGTTTCAATATTTTCGCTTTCACTTCTACTTCATCCACTTTTTCAACTCCCAATTCTACATTTAAAGAAGTTACTGCTTTGCCTCGAATGCCACAAGGAATAATGTTATCGAAATAACCCAAATCTACGTTTACATTCAATGCAAAACCGTGCATCGTCACCCAACGGGAAGCGCGAACGCCAAGCGCACAAATTTTCCTTGCAAATGGTGTTCCCGCACCGAGCCAAACGCCAGTTTCGCCTTCGCTTCGTCCGCATTCCAATCCGTATTCTTGTAAAGTAAGAATAATGGATTCTTCGAGAAAACGTAAGTATTTATGAATATCGGTAAAGAAATTTTCTAAGTCCAAAATAGGATAACCTACGATTTGCCCCGGTCCGTGATACGTAATATCGCCACCACGATTGATTTTGTAGAAAGTCGCGCCTTTGGCTTCGAGTTGTTTTTCGTTTAATAATAAATTTTCCAAGTCGCCGCTTTTTCCCAAGGTATAAACGTGAGGATGTTCTACGAAAAGGAAATAATTGGGAGTTGCAATAGTTGTTTCCTCTCTCCTATTCTTAATTTTCAAATCGACAACGCCCCTGAATAATTCTTCCTGGTATTCCCAAGTTTCCTTATAATCTTTGAGTCCTAAATCTTGTAATTGGATGGTTTTGTTCATTTGTCATTGCGAGGAACGAAGCAATCTTTTTTCGTTTCCATATTTTTGAATCGCAAAGTTACAAAGTTTTAATGATGAAGTTGAATTTAAAACTTTTATAAAATAGTTAACTCGCTGGGTGTAATTATTAAATTTTTAAAAATAGTAAAATTGAAACGCATAGAATCATAGAAAAAAAAGATTTGGATAGCCCAATTCTTGGTTCCACATAGCTATGATTTACTAAAATCAAGCGAAGCGTCTCAGTAAAATTAATTAAAAACTATGATCCTATGCGTTTAAAAATCTAAATTGAATACACCCAACAAGTTAAAATAGTTATTCTAAAACAACCTCAAGATTGGTGATTTCTGGATTTTGCAAACAATCGGTCAATAGTAATTGTAAGGAGAGCGATTTGCGATCGGCACTAATTGTAGCAAGCGGATTGGAAACGGATTGTATTTTTCGAGGAAAATAGTATTTCAATTGGAAATTCTGAACGAGTTTGTATCCTTTGTAATAGGTTTTGTATTGGTCTATTTTATCCACTTGATTTTTGAAATGTGTTGAATCGGTGATTTTTACAATTCTACTGAAATGATTGTCAGTGTAATCATAACGGACTTTGTAATAATGTTCCTCGGCTGATAAAGCATAATTATTTTTTATGTTGTCGGCATAATCTTCGGTTTTATAAAGATCGACAATCTCGGAAGCTTTTTGGAAATTTTGAGATATCGTAGTTCGGAATTCTTTGTCATAGGAACTTTTTTTGCTATGCACCTTGACATTGGAATAATGCTTGTACACTGCCTGGTCTTCTGGAGCTGTTCGGTTGAAAGTTTCTGAATATTTTTGAAAATAATCGGAGAAGACATAGGTTGTGTCTTTGTAGATATCTTCTTTTGAATAGGCCTCTTTGACCAATTGCATATAACTGTTTTCGTCTCTTAATTCAACCACTTCTATGCTGCCACTACCATCCGGATTGAGGTGAAGCGTCTCGGTAACCTGACAACTAACCGTTAGCAGCAGTAGAAAACACGCAACTATTTTTCTGTTTGTTTTTGAAGAAATCAAGCAATTGAGGTTCATAAATTTTATATTATTTTTCGAAGCGAAGTTAGATTATTTTGTGTGAATTTTATATTGTTATTTTTGAAGCCAATTTATTGTTTTTGAAACGGTAATGAAAAAGGTTTTATGAAAAGCAAAAAGTTGTCACTTAGCCCCGATAGTAGCGGCATCCTTTTGTGCCGGTGTTCGGCACAAAAGATATAGCGGAAAGCGGGACGACTGTTGATTGAAAAACCCGGTATTTTTGCTCCAAAAAAAACTGAAATCTGCCTTCTGAAATCTGCAATCTATTTGTTATCTTTGCACTCTTAAAATCAGAATAGAATGGCATTATCCGAACAAGAAATCCTTCGTAGAGAAGCACTCACAGAATTACGCAATTTAGGCATTGAACCTTATCCTGCAGCCGAATTTATCACAACCGCTTATTCCAGCGAAATCCTCGCCGATTTCGAGAAGTTTGAAGGTAAGGAAGTGATTCTGGCTGGTCGTTTGATGGGGAAAAGAATTATGGGAAAAGCCTCGTTTGCGGAGTTGAAAGATGCCGAAGGGCGTATTCAAATCTACGTTTCGAGAGATGACATTTCGACCGATGAAGAGAAAACGATGTACAATGTGGTTTTCAAAAAACTGTTGGATATTGGCGATTTCATTGGGGTTCGCGGTACGGTTTTTAAAACTCAAGTGGGCGAAATATCGGTTCACGTTTATGGCTTAACGGTTTTGGCGAAAGCCCTGAAACCTTTGCCAATTGTAAAAACAGATGCTGAAGGAAAAACACACGATGCTTTTTCGGATCCGGAACAAAGATACCGTCGTCGTTATGTGGATTTGACCGTGAATGACCACGTGAAAGAAACGTTTATCAAAAGAACAAAAATGTTCAATGCGATGCGTAATTTCTTCAATGACAAAGGATATCTTGAAGTTGAAACTCCGGTTTTACAACCCATTCCCGGTGGTGCTGCGGCGAGACCTTTTATCACGCACCACAACTCATTGGACATTCCGTTGTATATGCGAATTGCCAACGAATTGTATTTGAAAAGATTGATTGTAGGTGGTTTTGAAGGGGTTTATGAGTTTTCGAAAAACTTCCGTAACGAAGGAATGGACCGAACGCACAACCCGGAATTTACCGCCATGGAAATATATGTAGCCTACAAAGACTACAACTGGATGATGAAATTTGCCGAAGATCTTTTGGAGCATTGCGCCATTGCGGTTAACGGAAAAAGTGAAGTGACTTTTGGCGAACACCAAATCAATTTCAAAGCGCCGTATGCAAGAGTTACAATGACGGATTCTATCAAACATTTTACGGGTTTTGATATTTCAGGCAAAAGTGAAGCGGAATTATTTGAAGCCGCAAGAGGAATGGGAATTGATGTGGATGCCACAATGGGAAAAGGCAAATTGATAGACGAAATTTTTGGCGCCAAATGCGAAGGAAATTATATTCAGCCGACCTTCATTACGGATTATCCAAAAGAAATGTCGCCTTTGTGCAAGCAACACCGCGACAACCCCGAATTGACGGAACGTTTCGAATTGATGGTTTGCGGTAAAGAAGTAGCGAATGCGTATTCGGAATTGAACGATCCAATTGACCAAAGAGAACGTTTTGAAGACCAGATGAGATTGGCTGAAAAAGGCGATGACGAAGCTTCAGGAACTATTGATGAAGATTTCTTGAGAGCTTTGGAATACGGAATGCCACCAACATCAGGAATGGGAATTGGAATGGATAGACTAATTATGTATTTGACCAATAATGCTTCGATTCAGGAAGTATTGCTGTTTCCTCAAATGCGACCAGAGAAAAAACAAGTCCAAATTGAATTGTTGGATGAGGAGAAATTAATCCTGGCACTTTTGCAAACCAATGAAAACCAGATGGAATTGGGGTTATTGAAAATTAAATCCGATTTGAGTGGCAAAAAATGGGATGCTGCAATGAAAGGTTTAGCCAAACATGGATTGGTGAAAGTGAGTTTGGTTGGTGAAAGTAAAATTGTGGAAATGGTGGGATAAAATTTCCACTATAATTATAAATAAAAAAGCCAGTTTCTAAAATTTTGAAACTGGCTTTTTTAGTTTATTACATTTTCTTAATTTTAATATGTTTCGATTTCAATTTCTTATCATCGGCATACTTCATTAATTGTATTCCCGCTTCGATGTGCCTGTCGGAGGAAAGAATATTGGCACCATTTTCTATCAATTTATAATACAAATTATCACCTTTGGCGGCAGCACTTTTATCAATATTTCCCATCGTTCCAAGAATACAAGCAATTTTTCGGCTGTGTAAATACTGATATACTTCCAGTTTAGGCTCAGAAGTTCCAACGAAAGCAATCATTTTATCGGCTTTAACACCTAGATTTTCCATACGTTCTACATCTTCTTTTCCTCTGGCAGAAACTGAAATCATTAAGTCGGGAGCTAATTTGGCCACTTCGGCAGCCTGATTGGCATTGTAAGTAATGATAACCGAATAAGCTTCTGCTTTATTTCTGCGAACGGCATCAATAATCATCTGTATCGGAACTCCTTTCTTTACGTCAAGATTGTAAATTACCTTGTCTTTTCCCCATTTCAAAACTTCGTCTAAGGATTCAATTTTGTAGGGTGTTTGATTTCCTTCATTGTCTTCCAAAAATAATTGTTGCAATTCTTGATAAGTATAATCGTCAATTTTGCCCGTTCCGGTTGTAGTTCTGTCTAATGTATTGTCGTGCATCATCACCAAAACCGAATCTTTACTCAAAGCAATATCGGTTTCCACGATGGTAGGATTGTATTTTATGGAATTGGCAAACGTTGCCGTACAATTTTCTGGAAAACCAGTCACAGGTCCACCTCGATGCGCACTCACTAAGGGTATAAATTTATCGGAATAACTCAAAAATCGATGCAACTGTTTAGTGGTTTTGAATTGCAACAGATATTCATTTTGTTGTGCAAAGCTGTTGAAGAAAACCAACAAAAATAAGCTGAGAAAAAATCTTTTGTATGAAATAAACATATCAATTTGTTTTAGCTTACAAAAGTAGCCAATTCAATGGTCAAAATTTAAAATTATAATTAGACTTTAAATTAATTTTAAGAATCAACTCTTTTTTTATTATTCCCAAAATGGATCCGTCATATTATCCACAAATTTTTCGTCTGAATGGTTGATTTCAATAGACTGCAATTGTTCTGCTGTGGCAATTTTTTGAATTTCGCCAAACAAAATACGTTCTTCAAAACGAATATGACTTTCCAATTCTTCTTCAATCAAACTAATATTTTTTGAAATTTCAGTATTGGATTCAAAGAGTTGCTTTAACCTTTCGTGTTCCGAAACGGCTTTTTTAATTAATTCATTTTCGTTTCCAAGAATTGGAAAAACATATTGTTCTTCCACTTCAAAATGAGGAATCAAATAATTTTGATAAAACCTGTCGGCATACTTTTTTATGCGTGATACATCCACATTTTTTTCAAATCCAGTTCTTATTTTCCAACAAAATAACAAGCCGTGATGATGCTCTCTGCTTAATGGCTTTAAAGATTCACTGCGTTTGATTGGCTTATCTGTTTCGTAATCGCTATCTTTTTTCATGATTCTTTCGATAAAACATTTCTCAAAACTATGAGTAATTTATTTTAGATTTATGACAATTCCTTCTCCAACTCAATGGCTTTAGGGAATAGAATATTATTTTCTAAATGAATGTGCAAGTGCAAATCTTGTTCAAATTCTTTTAACAGACCAAGAGTCACTCCATAGGTGTTGCAAGCATCTTGTGGTGGCGTGTAATTATTGCTCAATTCTTCAATTTTTCTAAATCGATCTCCTTCATTGGTGTGTTCTTGCATCATTGCTTCAATTGGATTTTGCACCGTACCAAAAGGCGGTGCAATCACTTTTGAACCTTCGTGTTTTGCTTTGGCTAATTTTCTAACAAATGGAAATAAAATCAATTCTTCTTTTTTCATGTGCATGGCCAATTCGCCAGCCGTTTTGTTGAAATGTTCATTGATTTCAAATAATTCGGGATGACGCTCTCCGTGTACTCTACAAATTTTATCCAAATAAGGTAAAATCTCCGCCGTTTTTTCTACTACATAACGATGGTGTTTTTTCTCGATATAATCTGCCAATAAATCCAAAGGCCAAGATTTATAATCTGTAGCATTTTCTCCTTGTGCTTGAATTATAGCGTCCAAATCATTTACTACTGATTTGGAATCAATATTTTTCTTTTGACAAGCTTCGTCAATGGTTCTGTTGCCTTGACAACAAAAATCTATTCCATATTTTTTAAAAACTGAAGCTGTACGGTAGTCTTTTGCTACCAATTCTCCGATAATTTGATTTTCTTGAATGTTCATTGTATTACTATTTAAGTTTGTTGTCTTTATTGGACTAAATTGTCCACTATTAAATTAAATTTTTTTTTATCGTTTCAAAAAGGTTAACCCCTCTTTTAAGTCCATTGTTAAGGATTTGACTAATGTTGTTTCAAGCATTTCCCTTAGCTCCTCTCTCACAACTTTAAATTGATTGTGTACGGGACAAGGCATTTTCTCGTTACAGTTTTTTAATCCTAAACCGCAACCTTTATAAATAGCATCACCATCAATAGCGGTTACGACAGTACTTAGTTTTACCTCCTCCAATTCCTGTTGGCTCATAGAAAAACCACCTGTTGGCCCTTTATCTGAATTGATGATAAAGTTTCTAGAAAGTTGTTGCAATATTTTTGAAGTATAAGCCTCAGGTGAATCAATGGCTTTGGCAATATCCTTCAAACTCACCTTTTTATCCAAAAGAGACTGCTCAGCAATAAATATTGAAGCTCTTATACCGTATTCACACGCTTTTGAAAACATTTTTCTTCTATTTGGTTACAAAGATAGTAATTAATTTTAATAGTGGACAAATTTATCCACTAATATTTAAAGTAAGGTAAAATTATTTTTTATTATTACCCGAAGGCAAATAATACAACCATCCGAATCCTATTAAAAACAAAATTAAAGAGGCAATAAATGCCGGTATCAATATCTCGCGGTTGTTTTCTAAAGCGTTGTTCAACGAAGCGTACAACAACCAAATTTGGATGGTAACATTCAAAATTAAAATGACTATCAAAGTCGAAAGAATATTGTTCAGCTTGTTGGGATTCGCTTGGTTTTGACTGGTTCTAAAGGTACTCATAGCTTTTTGTTTTAGTTTTTAAACGGCCTGTTCTTCTTTGTGAGAAGCTTTTACGTAGATGTCATTTTCCTTAAAAAATACATCTAGACTTGGCAAAGCTCTGGGTGGTGGTCCTGCCAAAACATCTCCTGTTTTAGCATCGAATGAACCTTCGTGACACGGACAATGAATGATTCCGGTGCCTGGTTTATAAAACACAGAACACGACAAATGAGTGCACTTTTGCTCATAAGCCTTGAATTCCCCACTTTCGAGGTGAATTAAAATATAAGGAATCGTACTTCCTTCAATTACAAAACCTCGAGTGCCTCCTACTGGAACCTCATCTTTTTTGCACACAAAATGCTCTCCTTCTACTTCTTCTTTGGGAATCAAATAGGCTTTCGCGGCTACTAATCCGCTACCTACCATCAATCCGCCTGAAACCAGGGTGAGGAATTTGGCAAAATCACGGCGACTCACATTGGTCGCTTGCTGCTTGAGAATTGGAAAGTCTTTCTTCCAGTTTTTATTTAAATTATCTTCTTTTGACATTTCTTTATTTTGTAAAAAGTTTTGGTTTATAGTTTATGGTACAAGCTGGTGATTCTAATATATAATCAACTCCGTACTTCCTTTTGGCATCATAATATTCACTTTGGTATTGACTATTTCTTTCCCAAAAATAAAAGTATTAATTGGAGTACTGTTCGGACGCATTTCTTGGATTTCGGCTCTTGTTCCAAAAAACAAAGCACCGCTTGGGCAAACCGTGGCACACATTGGTTTTTTTCCAACACTTGTTCGGTCAAAACACATTGTACACTTCATCATCAAATCGTATGACTCTTCTTTTTTTGGCACGCCAAACGGACAAGCCATTACACAATTCGAACAACCAATACATCTTTCGGTATTGGCGGTATGCACGATTCCGTTTTCATCTTTAGAAATTGCATCGGCGGGACATACATTGGCACAAACTGGGTCGTCACAATGCATACACACTTGAACAGTAGTCTGCACAGTCGAAGCTCTATCCACATAATTCACGTGAATCAAGGATTCTTGACCGTTGGTTTCACATTCGGCGCAAGCCATTTCGCAGGCTTTACAGCCAATGCAACGTTGCATATCTACAAAAAATTCCTCGTTTTTATTGAAACTGGTGTAATTCATATTTCTTTTTTATAGATTAAACACTTGCATACGCTGTTGATTCTTTGGATGGGGCTGCAATTTCCTTGAGCGGTTCCAAATGACAAGCACAAACTTTGAACTCCGGAATTTTTGAAATTGGATCTAATGTTCCCGGCGTTAACTGATTAGCCGATTTTTTTCCTGACCAATGGTATGGGATAAAAACAGTATCTTCCCGAATGGTTTCCACAATATTTGCAGGGAAAATTCCTTCTCCACGTCGTGTGGAAACTTTTATTAATTCTCTTTGTTTGATTCCGTATTGTTGCGCCATTTTTGGATGAATTTCCAATAACGGTTCTGGATATTGATCGACTAATTTCCCAATTCTACGGGTTTGTGTTCCGCTCAAATATTGCGATACCACACGACCTGTTGTCAAAATCACGGGAAAATCCACATCGGTTACTTCGCCCGGAAGCTTGTACGGAGCGGGATTAAAATGTGCTTTCCCGTCTGGAGTTTTAAACTTTTTGTCTTCCCACAATCTTGGTGTTCCAGGATGACCTATTTCTAGGCAAGGCCAAAAAACACCCATTTCGTCTTCAATTCTTTTGTATGTAATTCCGTAATAATCGGCAGTTCCTCCTTTGGAAGCCACACGCAATTCGTTGAAAATGGCTTCGCTATCCGCATACGTAAATTTATCTTGAACACCCAAACGTTTGGCCAATTCCAAAATGATAGAAGTATCTGTTCTGGCATCGCCCGGAGGTGTTACAGCCTGACGAATTCGGATTACTCTTCCTTCTGCAGATGTAGTCGTTCCTTCCTCTTCTTCTTGCAACGATCCAGCCAAAACCATATCGGCGTGACGTGCGGTTTCGTTCAAGAAAAAGTCGATACACACATAATATTCCAGTTTTTCTAAAGCTTCGCGAACGTAATTACTGTTCGGTAAAGACACCAATGGATTGAAACAAATTGAAATCAATCCCTTAATTTCTCCACGGTGAATGGCTTCGATGATTTCGTAGGCCGAAAGTCCTTTACCTGGTAAATCTTTCTCATTAATTCCCCAAACTTCCGAAATATACTTGCGGTGTTCCGGATTTTCGATATCTCTATTTCCTGGCAATTGATCACATTTATGACCGTGTTCTCTACCACCTTGACCATTTCCTTGACCCGTAATCGTTCCGTAACCGCAATATGGTCTTCCTATTCTTCCTGTAGCCAGAACCAAGTTGATGCAACCCACAACATTATCCACCCCTTTTGAATGGTGTTCGATTCCACGAGCGTGAAGCAAGAAACTCGTTTTGGCTTTGCCCCATAATTCGGCGGCTTCGCGTATTTTATTTTTGTTAATTCCAGTTACTTCCTCTGCCCATTCTAAGGTGTAATCCTTTACGGCATCAATAGTTTCCTGAAAACCTGAAGTATAATTATCAATAAAATCGTGATCCAACATATCATTGTCCACCAAATATTTCAGCATCGCACCATACAAAGCCGAGTCGGTTCCCGGACGAACATCCAAATGTATGTCGGCAGTTCTCGCCAACGGAATCATCCTTGGATCAATCACTATAATTTTGGCACCGCGGTCACGGGCTTTCCAAATCCAGTGTGTCAATGTTGGGAATGTTTCACTAATATTGGCACCAGCCACAATAATCACTTCGGCATATTCCAAATCCGAATAATTATTTGAAGCTCTGTCTAGTCCAAACGCTTTTTTGTTTCCTGCACCTGCACTCACCATACACAAACGTCCGTTGTAATCCAAATTTTTGGTTTTCAAGGCCACACGGGCAAATTTTCCAACCAAATAACTTTTCTCATTCGTCAACGAAACTCCCGATAACATCGAGAACGCATCATTTCCGTATTTTTCTTGAATTCGTTTAATTTCCGAAACCGTTTTGCTCATCGCATCTTCCCAAGAAGTAGGCACAAATCCTTGTCCTTCGACTCTTTTCAACGGAGACAAAAGTCGGTCGGGATGGTTGTTTTGCAAATAACGTTGTACGCCTTTTGGACACAATCTCCCTTCATTAAACGGAAATTCCATCCAAGGTTCAAAACCCACTACTTTATTGTCTTTAACCGACAATTGAATGCCACATTGCATTCCGCAAAAACAACAATGTGTTTTTACCAAGTCATCAGGTTCATCTCTTCCCGGATAGCCATCTTTCGGACTATAATTTTTGTGAGGTCCGAACTTCGTTACAATATTCTCCTCTGCTACTGGTAATTTTGCCATTTTATATTTTTTACAATTGTCTGTCTTGTATTTTTTCTTACTTCTAAAATCTAACCTCTAATTTCTTACTTACGAAATTATCCAAACAAATTCCCGCCTTCCAATCTCGCTTTCAAATGCGCTTGTGCCAATCGAGATCTTTTTCCCTCGGGACTCAAATCCAAATGTGATGTTCCGTCTTCGTGCGTAAAATCGAAACCCAATTGTTCCGTTACGGTTTTCAAATCCTGAATATGTAATTTGGTAGCAAACTCCTCTCCAGTATGCGGGCAAACCGCCATTCCCATTTTCATTCCTTCTTTCTTGTAAATATGCGCTCCAATTTGAGCTGGTCGTTGAATGATATGAAAAAACTTTCCGAATGGTATCCAAATCAAAAACATAATCACAGTCACGGCGTGTAAAACCGCCAAGAAATCAAAGGCAAATCCTTTCATAAACTGATAGGAATAGGTCAAACCTAATCCAGTTACAGAAATGGCAATCAACAATATTAAAGGTAATAAATCTCCTTCGAAAGATTGCGTGGCGATTAATCCCGGATTCGTCAAACGTCTTCTTAAATAATACAGTGATCCAAAAATTACCAAGTACGAAGACCAATTCAAAGCGTGAAAAGTCAGAAAAGCAATGATTGACCCCAGTTCGAAATCCATTACTTTAAACCCAAAAAAGAAGGCTTCATAAGTAGAAATGGTATTGGGAGCCATCGCAAAGTGAATCCAACCAAAAGTCAACGGAATCGTTATCAAAAATGCCGATGTACATCCCACCGCGATCATAAAATGCGCCACCCAACGGTATTTTCCCCTTGGATAAATAAATTTTTGAAACGCAATATTCTCCACCGTTTCCTTGGTAGCAAACCAAAAATGCGAAAACACTTTTCCCGTTACCAAATACGTTATCCCTCTCTTGAAATAAATCCAAGTGGGCGGTCTTTGTAACCACACCGAATACCGATATACAATTCCGAAGAACGCAAAAACGGTTCCGAATAAATAAGTGATTAGAGCTGCATCAAAGTTTTGCAACTTTCTGGAACCAAAAAACACAAGGGCAATCATAAAAATCGAAAGTCCAGTTGCGATTAGCAGTGCTTTGGTATTAAAGGTTTTGTTTTTCATTTGTTCTGATATCTCTTAATTCTATTGAAAAAAAATCGGGTTTCCTAACTCGGCTTCTCACAGCCTTTACGGTTGTAAAACCACCAATTAATTATCGTAGCTAATATAGTAAAAAGAATTAACCCAATAAAAAATTGATTTACAGTTCCATTTGCCGTAATGTTATTTCCAATTAATTTTGAAAAGATAAAAGGACCAAAAGCGGCAATCGCTGCTGTCCAACCAATTACTCCCGCGGCCTGTCTTTGATTTTCTGAAAAGATGATTGGAAACTGTCTAAAAGTACCTGCATTTCCAATTCCTGTGAAGAAAAACATAGCCAAAATCACACCTACAAACAGCGGAAACTGATCCAAACTTGTTGGAGAAACCAATCCTTGTGTCACTAAAATTATAGCCCCAGCCAAAATTCCGATTCCGGTTATGGTTGTCAAAATTGCTCCTCCTACTCTATCTGCAACAAAACCAAAAATAATTCTACTGGCAGAACCAATTAGCGGCCCATAAAATGCATACACTAATGGATCCGGAGCATTGGGAAAATCACCATACAAGAATTTAATCATCAAAGGAAAAGCAGCTGATAAACCTGCAAAAGTTCCAAAAGTCATCAGATAAGTAATGGTGCAATACCAAGTATGCTTGTTTTTAAAAATATCCATTTGCTCTTTTATGGAAGCTTGCATTGGAATGCTTTTCAAAAAGAACCAACTGATAAATGCCAAAACCAAAAGAAAACCAATGTACCAAAATGCAGCCGATTGAATATAGATACTTCTGTTTGAAACCGCCTCATTTTCGGGATTAATTTTGTTTAATATTTTTTCGGCCAATTTAGGGTTTGCATTTGCAATCGCTTTGGATTTTTCATTAAGTGGTAATGCGGAAAAAATTTCGAAATTTTCATTTGATTTCGTTACCGCTTTAACCGAATCTAATACTGGTTTCTTTACAGTAGCCAGAATTTTATTTTGTGATTTGACATCCAAGGCTGCAAAAACTTCTTTCTGTTTTTGAACTGTTGAATCTATTAGAACATTCTTTGTTTCCTTAACATCGATGCTTGTAAATACCGAAGTAGCTCCGTAAATACTAACACTCAAAATAATCGGGGTAACAAACTGAGCTAAACTAACTCCAAAATTCCCAATTCCCGCTTGTATTCCCAAGGCAGTTCCTTTTAATCTTTTTGGGAAAAACAGACTTGTGCTAGGCATAAAGGATGAAAAGTCTCCACCACCAAAACCAGTAGTAATAGCTAAAAGAACAAATACCCAAAATGGAGTATTTGTATCCATTACTGCAAACCCAATTCCAATTGCTGGAATTAACTTGAGTAAAGTTGCCACAGTCACTACATGCCTTGTCCCAAAAATAGGCAGAATAAAGGTGTGTATAATTCTCAGAAATCCTGCTGCCAAACCTGGAATCGCCACCAACCAAAAAAGCTGATCTTTGGAAAAAGGGAAACCTAATCCGGGTAATTTCACCGCAATTACGCTCATCATGAACCAAGAAGAAAAAGAAAAAATCAATGACAAAGTCGTAATCGTTAGCGTTTTCCAAGCAATTTTACTACCTGTGTTTTCCCAAAATTCTTCATCTTCCGGTTCCCATTTGTCTAGCCAAGTTTTCATACTATTTCTGTTTTAATTATTTTTTTATTTATATTGTATTGCAATTGTCATTGATATTGCAATTGAAATTTGATTTAATGATTGTGCTCAATCTCCTTGGTAAAACTCGGTGATTTTACTCTTAAAATTTTGATGATTGTGCGATGCATCCAAAGCAAACAAAGCACAGATATTACAAAAATAAAAATCCAAGAACTCGTCCATAATCCAGTAGAATTCAATAAATATCCAAAGATAATTGGCCCCACAAATCCTCCTAATCCACCGATTAATCCAACCATTCCACCCACAACTCCTACTTCATTCGGGAAATATTCTGGAATGTGTTTGAAAACGGCTGCTTTTCCGATTCCCCACGAAATACCTATTAGAATCACAAGCACTAAATACACCCACATATTGGCTTCGAACTTAATTTGAGTGATTCCTTTAGCAAGTAATTCTTTCTTTTTTACTTCTTGATTTTGCTGAACAATAACTTCTTGCCACGACTTTCTAACGGGAAGCATTGATGTATTTTTATCATCCAAAACCGCTTTTGTATTTAACTTTTGTGCTTTTCCATCAATTTTAATTTCGGTAGCAGAGATTTCGGTTACAACACCGGTTTTAGCAGCCAAAACTCCAGGACCAGCAGTAAAGACGTCCATTTTAGGAAACATCAGTAAAAAGCTGATGATTATGGAAGAACCCAATACCCAATACATCACTTTTCGAGCACCATATTTATCCGATAAATAGCCTCCAAAAGCCCTAATGACCCCCGATGGCAAACTGAACATTGTGGCAAACATTCCTCCCATAACAAGTGAGGTTTGATAGACATTCATAAAATTAGGCAACAACCATTGCGAATAGGCTACAAAACAACCAAACACTAAGAAATAGTAGGTTCCAAAACGCCAAACCCTAACCGATTTCAGTGGTGTTAAAAGGGTTTTGATATTTTTGGAATCTCCAAGAGGTTTTTTATTTTTAGCAAAAACTATAAAGATAAGACCTATTATGACTAAAACAATAGCATAAGTTACGGGTAACATTTTCCAACCATTAATAGGATCATTTTTTGAGAAACTATTTAATAATGTTGGCGCTACAAAAGTGGTGATAGCGGCTCCTGCATTTCCCATTCCGAAAATTCCCAAAGCTCTTCCTTGCCAATTTTGAGGATACCAAACTGAGGTATATCCTATTCCAACCGCAAAACTGGTTCCTACCAATCCGAAAAGAAAACTCAATACGGCGAAACTCCAAAAAGTATCAGCGAAAGGCAGCATGAAAAGAGGAATCGAACAAAGTAATAATAAAGCAGAAAACACTATTTTACCTCCAAATTTATCTGTGAAAATTCCAATTGGCAATCTAAAAATAGATCCTGACAAAATAGGAATTCCCAACAACCAACCCACTTCGATTACGGTCCAATTAAAAATTCCTTTATCGACCAAGAATGTAACCAAAACTCCATTCAAAGTCCAACAAGCAAAACAAATTGTAAAAGCCAATGTGTTTAGAAATAATATTTTGTGGGATTGTGATAAATTACTCATACTTGAAATTTTAAATTCTGAAAGTACACTTAAATTACTTTTATAATGGACAAAAATATCCTTTTTTAAAATAAAAAAAAACTGTAGAGCATCCTACTACAGCCCTTTTTGATGAATTAGTTAATTATTTTTTAGTGGAAAAAATTTGCGGATTGATGTTTACCATCAAATAAGCCCAGTTATTTGTCGTATCGTTTAATCCTGTTCCTCCTTTTAACGCAACCATAGAATCGGTAGCAAACATTTGTGAATAACCAGCAGTAAGCATAATATCCTTATACAATTTGTAGGACGCAGTCAAATCGATTTCAGTTCCTAGGTAAGATTCTTGTTCTACTCCACCTGAAATGATTTTGTTTGGCGCAGAGAAAAAGTGCGGTGCTACTGATACATTTACTTTATTAATTGGAAAATCCAATTTTAATGAAATGTCATTTAAACCCACAGAATTGGCATGATTCCCAACATAGAAATAATCCATAAAACCATTGAAAGCGTGGTTAGTACCAAATATTGGAGCAAAAGATTTTACCATTGTAGAAGTAGATCCTTGATCTTTTCCAGATAAAAATTCATAACCCGCTGTGGCTTTAAATTTTGAAGAAAAAGCATAGCCTACATTCAAAGCCGCTTCCCAAGCCGAAACCGTGTTTTTGCCTATTTTTCCAGTTTGTCCGTATAAACTGTAATCCACTCCAATTTTTGCTGCAGTGTATTTGCCATAAGTTCCAAAAGTCTGGAAATAATTTAATCCTACTTCCGTTGGTGTTTTTAAGTATTCTTTACCCACATTCAACACCAATAAACTAACCCCAAGATTTTTCACAGTAGTATGATACCAAGCATATTGCATATCTTTAAATACATCTGTTGAATAAGGAGTTACAGGAGCAACTTTTGCTTCAGAATCGGCATTGAGAGCAAAACCCAAATCCAATTGATTTTTTGCTCCTTTGAATTTAATTAAAGCAGCATCAAAACTACGCCCTTGATTGGCCCAATCCAAGCCTCCAATAACCCTTTGATTGTCATAAGACAAAGACTGACGTCCTATTTTGGAACTCCATTTCTCAGTAAAACTATACTCCGCCCAAGCTTCGAATGCGGTTACTCCATTTTTACTAGACACCGTTGTTGTTGCAGCATCTCCCCAAGTACGTACATTTTGTAATGAAAGTTTAATTTTTAATTTGTTGTCATTATAATTCAAGTTTAATCTGGTGCGATTTCCAATAAATGAGGTATGTTCAGTTGTTGGGGTCAAAAGGGTTCCAAAACCATTAGTATATTCATAACGTGGTCTAAGTTGAACATCGGAATTAAATTCCTGTGAATAAGTACTAAAAGTTATCATTGAGAACAATAACAAATGGATTGATTTTAGGGATTTCATAAATAAAATAGTATTTAAAATTTTCTTCTCTAACTACTTTACGTTAATAAATGCATAGTAAAAATCTGCACTATCGTTCGTAATAGTAGTGCAAAAATAAAAGACTTAAATGTCCATTATTATGACAAAAGTCATATTTTGATAAAAAAAAGAATCCTAAAGCAAAACAATTGTCAAAAGAATAATCCCCAAAACAAGACTCAAACTAATTTTCCAAAAAGAATTTGCTTTTTCAATTCCATAAATTGAAAAGCAACCAATAAGAATTTGATTGCCGAAATTCCCATAATTAGAAAAATCAGTAATAACGAATAATTTTTTTATGTTCGGAAAATGAAAAATTCAAAAAGGATTGAATTTTGCTGAATAGCAAAAAAAGGCCTATTGATGTAGTTTGCAAAAAAACAGCTCCAAAAGGAACCATTTTTATTAAAAGAATTAATCTCAGTTTTTGAAAAAAAATCAATCCTTTCGAGCTTCTTCGGTAATTTTATTGATTGTTGCATCAGAGTTTACACCCAATCCTTCTTGCTGAAATACCAATTCTCCTTCGGTATTAAAAACGCTTATAATATTGGAATGCGAGAAATCTATTGGGGAAACTTTTTTATAATTTACAGCCAAAACAGCCGCAAATTCTCGGGTATTTTCTTCGGTAGAACGCAAGAAAACCCATTGATTTCCGTCCATTTTATTTTCGATGGAGAAAGATTTTAATCGTTTGGGAGTGTCAACTTCGGGATCAATACTGACTAAAACGAGTTGGACATTTTCCTTAACATCTTCGGACAATCGACTTTCGATATTGCGCATATCAGCAACTAATCTTGGACAGGCAGCTTTACAAGAAGTGTAAATCATAACCATTACCAGCACTTTTCCTTTTAAATCCTTCATCTCGATATTCTTGCCGTCTTGATTGGTCCATTTTGAAGGCAAATTGTAAATAGACAAGTCCGAAATAGGTTTTTCTTTTGCAGCCGTTTCTTTTTTGCCACAGCTATAAAACATTGCAAAAATCACTAAAAAAGGCAAAACAAATAGCAAATACTTTCTGTTATTTGAATTAATATTCGATTTTTGGATTAAGTCTGATTTCATTTTAATTGTATTTTAAGCGTGATTTCGAAAATAATTATTTGTTTTTTGCACATCGAAAACCTAAATTTTTTGTAGTGTAATTTGCTTTCAAACTGCCTCTAAAAGCATAGCGCATAAAAGCTGCATAATTCATCAAATCGGTCGCATTTACTGAGCCGCTTCCGCAAAAGAGATTCTTATCGGTGGCTTTATCTTTTCTAGATTCTCCCGAAAGAAATATACTGTTGAAATCGGCCGTCCATTCCCAAACCAATCCGTGCATATCATAAACCCCCCAATAATTTTTGAAAGTTTGTCCAACTGGATTCAAATAAGTTTTGGGTTTCTCATACCAAGACATAATGTATTTATTAAAATTTTCTTTGGTACGGGCATCGATGCGTTTTTCATCGGCCATAGCCACATATTCCCATTCGTCCATAGTGGGCAATCGTTTTCCTTGACACTCGCAATATTTTTTGGCTGCAAACCAAGAAACATTGGTCACAGGCGCATCATTTAAATTGCTTTTGCCAAAATTAAAATCACTTTCCCATTGATTTAAATAACTTTTATCTGCAAATAATCCTTTGATTTTTGAACGACTATAAGATGGATTTTTTTTAACAAATTCCAAAAATTGTGCATTGGTAACTGGATATACATCAATAGTAAACGAATTGACTTTAACAGTTTTTTTGTTGGTAGCTCCATAAAGAGGGACAAAAAATCCCTCTTTTATAGATGCCATTTTTACTTCTTGAGCAAAAAGAGTGATGCTTATAAAGCATAAAAAACTGGCAATTATTCTTTTTTGTAGCATCATAACACTCTTTTTAACCGTTTTTTATTTTCGTTGGGCTTTTACCATTGCCACAGTAACAACTTTTTTGCTATTTCCCCAATTAGAATACACATAAGTCAACACGTCTGCGATTTCTTGATCATTCAAGGGTTGAGCTGGCATAGGTGTTGAATATTTTTTTCCATTTACGGTAATTGGCCCTTTCGATCCTTTGATAACTTGTTTAATAGCTCGATTCACATCGGCATTGAGATAATCTGATTTAGCCAATGGTGGAAATGCACCTGGTATTCCTGCCCCTGTAGCTTGGTGACAAGCAACACAGGTTTTTGCGTAAACTGCTTTTCCTTTGGCTGCATTTTGGCTATAGCCAAATAGACCTAATCCCATCATTGCGATGCTTAATACATACTTTTTCATTGATTTTAATTTTAATTTATTGATTTTTAATTTGTTTTATTATTAATGTGCCGATACTTGTTTTGGTGCTGGTTTTGCTCTAATAGCTTTTACTTTTGCAGGCGTAATCACGGTTTTGTTGTTGCCCCAACTGTTGTACACATAGGTCAAAACATCAGCTACCTCTTCATCAGTCAAGTTTTGGCTAGTCATAACGTTGTTGAATTTCTTACCGTTTACAGTTATTTCTCCACTCAATCCGTGTAATACTGCACCAATGGCTCTATCTGGATTAGCATTTAAGAAATCGGATTTTGCCAATGGTGGAAACGCATTAGGAACTCCCTGCCCTTCTTGTTGGTGACAGGCAAAACAAGTTCTTCCAAACAATTCTTTTCCTGATTTAATTTGTTCCGGAACTGTTTTGGCAACAGTACTTTTTACTGCGCCATTTACTTTTGGCATATTTTGAATTGTTCCTCCTTCTGGCAAATAAATTCCTTCCTGTGTGGTTCCTGAATAGATTTTTTTATTCTCTACACCTTCTACTTTTAGCATTCCCAAAGCTCCTTTATTGAAAGCTCTAAAAATAGAGTGATCGACCAAAATGAAAGTTCCCGGCACATCTACTTTGAACTCAACAATTGCCGAACCTCCTGATGGAATCATAGTAGTTTGAACATTTTCGTTAATCATGTCTCCGCCTTCAATATGAACTTTATCAAAAATTTCCCCAATTACGTGGAAAGAAGAAACCAAGTTCGGACCTCCATTACCCATATACAAACGAACTGTTTCTCCAACTTTGGCAGTAATGGCGTTGTCTCCTGCAACCGCTCCAACTTTCCCATTGAATACTACATAATCTGGTTGCTCTTTTATGGCTTTATTCATATCAAATGGTTGAGAACCTTGCTCTCCGTAACTACCTTTGGTATAAAAATCACCTTGCATAATGTAATATTCTTTGTCCACTGGAGGTAATCCTCCTTCTGGTTCAACCAATATCAAACCATACATTCCGTTGGCAATGTGCATTCCAACAGGTGCTGTAGCGCAATGATAGACGTACAACCCAGGGTTGATAGTTTTAAAATTAAATACCTTTTCGTGTCCAGGAGCGACCAAAGAAGATGTTGCTCCTCCGCCCGGTCCGGTAACTGCATGCAAATCGATATTGTGGGGCATTTTGTTGTCAGGATGATTTTTTAGATGAAATTCTACCTCATCTCCTACCCTAGTTCTGATAAAACTACCTGGTACTGACCCTCCAAATGTCCAATAGTTGTATTTTACACCATCAACCATCTCGCCTTCAATTTCTTTGATTTCCATATTTACGACTAATTTTGTCGCGGCACGATCTCCTATTGGTTTTGGCACAAATGGTGGGGCAGTGAGTTCAGCCTCTTTTTGACCTTCGACTGTAATGTTTTCGTAATATTCAGCGTTGTGCTTTTCTTCTTTTTTATCGCAAGACAAAAAACTTACGATGGCAAATAAAGCAAAAGCAAGTACTTTGCAAGAATTAGTAAAATAAAATGGTTGTTTCATGATTTTTAGTTTAAAGAAATTTATATAAATGATTATTGTTGTTTTTAGCTAAAATATAAGTTGGTTTTTTATAAAAAATGACAAATATCATTTTTATAACTTTTTGTTAAAATTTTCACTTCAAGCCAATAATTAAAACCAGAAGTAATCCAGAAGTTAAAATCAAACTAATTTTCCAAAAAGAATTTGCCTTTTTCAATTCCATAAATTGAAAAGCAACAAGTAAAAATTTGATTGCCGAAATCCCCAAGATTAGAAAAACTATCCCTTTAGAAATTGTGGAAGAAGAAGCGATTAATGCTGTCGATAGCGTAAGAACCAACAGTAAAATGTAAGTATAAATGAATGATTTTTTCATATATGTAAATTTTGATTTTTAAGCGGTCATATATGGTATCGCTTTTTTTTCAAAAGGTGTTTGCTTGCGCAAACTCGTTGTTAGTGGCGATTTCATGGTTAGAAAATTAAATACAAAACTGGAAATAGCAGCAACCAAATCAAGTCGCACATATGCCAGAAAGCAGCACAAGCCTCGACATCTTCGACGGCAGTTTCAGAATTTTTCTTGGTCATTCCTTTATTTGTCCAAGCCAAAATCACCAATCCCACCAAAACGTGAATCAAATGAAATGCGGTTAACATCCAATAAAAAGTAAAAAACATATTGGTTTCCAATGAAATTCCCGCTTCGATTTTATGGTAATATTCAATGCTTTTTAAAACAATAAATAACAATCCACCCAACATCGCCAATTTGAAATAAAAAGACGATTTTCGAATATTATTTTCCTTGAATTCGTGAACTGCAGCCGCCATAAACAAACCGCTGGTCAACAAAAAAACCGTGTTAATCGCTCCAAAACCGGTGTTGAGTTGCAACCTGGATTGATGAAATACTTCAGGTTCTTGATTACCGTAATACACGAAAGCCACCAGCGCCATCCCAAAAGTGAAAAGTTCCAAGAAAATAATAATCCACATCAAAATTCCTCCCGGTGGATAATAAATGTTTTTGTAGTTGATTTTTAAAGTATTCATTTTCGGTTTATTCCCAATCTAATAATCGTTGTTCGCCTTCAATTTTCTTGATATCTGTAATATCTTGCGATAATTCAATCACACCTTTGTACTTTTTATTGGCATCGCGAACAGCAAAATAACGGATGTAAATCAAGCGTTCCTTGAAATTTATCCAAAAAGAAGCCTCGTTTTGAGTGCCATTTTTAAAACTTTCTATGATTTTGAGAACCGTTCCAACACTTTTTGGCGGATGACAAAACTTTACTTCACGGCCAATGATTCCGGCACTTCTAGGAAAAACACGTTCTTCTCCTCGATTGTAAAAAATCACTTTGTCATTTTCATCCACAAAAGTTAAATCCAAAGGCATCGTTTTAAGGAGAAGATTCACTTGTTCCACAGTCATATAGCCTTCGTCATAATGCGAAGTATTTTCAGTAGAAAATGTCATTTCTCTTTTGGTGAAATCCTCACTCGGGTGAATGTATTCCACGGCTGGGAAAGGAGCAGGCGTTTCCGCTAACATCCAACCAATTTCCTCTTCGCCTTTGCGCATACTAATCCAATCCTTCTCGGTAAGTAAATCCAAGGAATTGGGGAACAAAACATTGTCTTCCGTATTCAATAATCTTGAAATCCCTTCAACCAAAAAGGGAGTGTTGGTTATAATCTTGTCGAATTGTTTGGCATCCATATTTTTGCGCAACAATCTAAATTGTTCTCTCAAATTATCGTGAAAAGACCACATTCCTTGCGAAGGACCATTCCATCCTTTTTTTTCCAAATAGGGAAAAAGTTGGTTTTCTTTTCGGGCAAATCGTTTTTCGATGGTTTGCAATTGGTTGAAAATATTGGTGTATTTCTGAAATTCAGCCTCGACATCCACAGTTGATATTTCTTCTAAAAGCCCAATTATTATTTCTCTTTCTTGATAATAAACACTCACAGGATGTCCTTCGGGAAGCGTTGCTGTATCTAAGTTATTGTTCATTTTGTATTTATTTTTGATGTTTAATTTTTTCATATAATTTCACTAACGACTGCAACAATTCGACTGGTGTTGTCAGGATTTGGTAGTGATTTTGCCCAAACATTTGGGGTAAATAATATTTGGCTTCGGCTTCAATTGCCAAGGCGTAGGAATTGATATTTCTGCCGTTGAGCTCTCGAAGCGCTTGTTTCACGTCGTTTATGCCGTACTTGCCTTCGTATTTGTCGTAATCGTTTGGTTTTCCATCAGAAATCAGGATAACCCATTTGTTTTTAGTGCTTCTTTTGTCCAATCTTGCTCCGGCGTGTCGCAAAGCAGCACCAATTCGGGTGTAGCCATTAGGTTCCACTGCTCCTATTTTATGTTTGGCAACGTTCCAACTTTCGTCAAAATCTTTCAAGGTCAAATACGTGGAAAAGTTGCGCGTTTTCGAATAAAAACTATCAATCGAAAAATCAATATTGAATTCATTCAGGATTTCTCCAAAGAGAATCGAAACGTCTTTTTCCACATCAATTACTCGGTTTCCTGCGGCATAACCATCACTGGAAAGACTAATGTCCAGCAGAATTAAAATGGACAAATCCTTTTCTTTTTTCCGATTCGAAACGTATATTTTTTCCGAAGGTGTTCGTTGCGAATGAACGTCAACATACAAATCCGTGATGGCGTCAATGTCGAATTCATCACCTTGTGTTTGACGTCTTTGTTGCTGCATTTTGTTGTTCACATTAGTCAACATTTTGCGCAAACCCATCAGCGTGGAAGCGTTTTTTGTAATCGTGTTTTTATAATAATTACTGTCTGTTTTTTGCTGTGATTTGGGATACACCTTACAGAAATTCTCTTTGTAAACGCACTTGCTAAAATCCCACTCGTCATAAGTTAAATGAAAACCTTTGTCATCCATTTCGGCACTTTCTGAAATACTGGTGTTTTCGATAAAATCAGCTTGATACACCGAATGCGAAGTATCATCGACCCGAACGGTGTATTTCATATTCAATTCTTCCAATGCTTCCTGATGGTCTTCGAGTTCGTCTGAACCATCAAAATCGCGCCAAGTTCCGTTGAACTCTTCGGCGGTTTCTGCCTTTTCAAAATTGTGCAACAAGACATAATCTTCTTGTTGTTTTTTATCTAATTCAACGGTAATCACTTCTTCCACAGCTTTTGCTTTCAACGTGGTTAAAGCTTGGTTTTCATTCCCTTTTTTGGTTTTATCTGAGAAGTTTTCGAGTTTGGAATCTGTTTTTTGTTCTGCTTCATTTCGCATCCATTTTCCGAAAATCCACGAATAGTCAACACCGGTTTTTGAATCTATTTTTTGTTCAAAATGCCGTTTAGCTTTGTTATAAATTTCTTTTGTAATCGGAAATTCTTCGAATAAAACTTCCAGAACTTGATGGGATGTTTCTTCTGCTTTTTGTTGCGAAAGTGCTAAAGATTGTTCGGTATCGGATGATTTCCAATTCAAATCCAAACGTTGCTGAATCGTTAAATATAAAATTCTAAAAAGGTAAAATTTTCGATTTTCTTCAATAGTTGAAAATTCGGCAAAGGAAATGGGAAGGAAAAAATTATTGTTTTTATAACCACCTTCTCGTTCTGCTGGGAAAATTTCGATTGGCTTTCCAGTAAATGCTCGTGCCAAAATAGTCAATCGTGGCTTGATGTCATTCAAAGAAATTGTTCTGGCACTTACTTCAGGACTTACTTTTTTTATCCTTTTTAAATGCTTGAAAAACTTTCCAACTATATATTCGTCTATTTCGAAACCCATAATAAGCCCCCTAACCCCCGAAGGGGGAACTCCTATTAGGGGTTGATAGGAGTTAAGTTATTAAACTATTTTAAACTATTTATTATTTATCGCTCTCTAAATTCCCCCTTCGGGGGTTAGGGGGCTTATATCATCAAATTGCACAAATCTTTTAATGCTTCCACGGTTTGTAAATCATCGGTCAATGGTTCTACGATGGCGACGTGAACAGATAATCTTTTTGGTAATCCGCTGTGAATTATTTTCGCCGCATCGACCAAAAGTCGTGTCGAAACCGTTTCGGTCAGACCTAATTCGGTCAAGTTTCTGATTTTGTTTCCAATGGCAACCAGTTTTTTGGCGGTGTCTTGATCAATATCGGTTTCATTAACCAAAATTTCAATCTCGATTTTTGGTTCTGGATAATCAAAAGAAACGGCAATAAATCGTTGGCGAGTGGAGGGTTTCAATTCCTTAAAACCTCTTTGATACCCTGGATTAAAGGAAGCAACCAACATAAAATCGTCGTGTGCTTTTACCGTTTCGCCCAATTTGTCAATGAAAAGTTCGCGTCTGTGATCCGTCAGGGAATGAATGGCCACAATTACATCGGGACGCGCTTCGGCTACTTCATCCAAATAAATAATGGCGCCTTCTTTTACTGCGGTGGTCAATGGGCCGTCGAGCCAAATCGTTTCGGCTCCTTTGATTATGAATCGCCCAATCAAATCGGTTGAAGATGTTTCTTCGTGGCAGCTAATCGTGATGATTTTTTTATCCAATTGATGCGCCATATATTCTACAAAACGAGATTTACCAGTTCCTGTTGGTCCTTTTAACAGAAAAGGAATTTTGTTTTTATAAGCTTGGTTAAAGACTTCAATTTCTTTCCCCACAGCGTGATAATAAGGTGTGTTTTCTAACATTTTATTTTTTATTTAAAAAAACCAGAACCTATTAACCGTTTTTTCTTTGGAAATGCAATTCTAAAAAAGGGTGGTTAAAGGATTCTGGCGGGCAATAATTGAATTAGTTAGTATTCAGTTTTATTTAGTTTCTTCTAAAGCTTCGTCTGTGGGTCTGCCGTATTTGATAAAATCGTAGATGAACATACTAATTCCCACTGTAAACAAGGTGGCACAAATAAGAAGCACCACAAAGTGAACGGCGATTTCGTTTTGAACATCTCCAAACTCCATTTTCATTTTTCGTTCCAAATATACTTGGGCAACACCAGCAACACCAAAGGCTACCGTCATTCCTAATATTCCAATATTGGACAACCAAAAAGCCAAATGACCTTGAGTTGAATCGTACCGTTTTCGACCCGTTAGATTAGGAAGTGCATAACTAATTATGGCAAAAACAATCATTGCATAAGCACCCCAGAAGGCATAGTGACCGTGCATTGCTGTTACTAAAGTTCCGTGTGTATAAATATTTACTTGTGGCAAAGTGTGTGCAAAACCAAGTAATCCAGCTCCAACAAAAGAAACGATGGCCGAACCAATTGTCCAGAATAAAGCGATTTTGTTGGGATGACTTTTTTCGCCTTTTCGATACATATTAACAGCAAACAATGCCATTGCCAAGAAAGCTAAAGGTTCCAAAGCGGAGAATATTCCACCAACAATCAACCAAATTTTATTTACACCTATATAATAATAGTGGTGTCCTGTTCCCAAAACTCCCGAAAGGAAAGTCAATCCAACGATGACATACAACCATTTTTCGATTACTTCTCTGTCAACTCCAGTCAATTTGATTAACAAGAACGAAAGAATACCGCCCATAATTAATTCCCAAACACCTTCAACCCACAAGTGAACTACCCACCAGCGGAAGAAGGAATCCATAACTTGACTGTCAAACCAAATCATTCCGGGTAAATAAAGTAAGGCAGCAAACAATAATCCCATAGACAACACTAGAGCTGTCGTGGTTTGACGTTTTCCTTTGAATAATGTTCCTAGAATTAACCCTAGAAATAGCAATACATTTATTACTACTAAAAAGTCTAACTCTCTTGGAATTTCAAGGAATTTCCTTCCTTCCCAATGGTTCAAGTGGAAACCGACAACGGCTACAACACCAACAACCGCCAAGGAAATAAGCTGAATATAAGCCCATTTTATGCTGATTAATTCGCGTTGTGCTTCTTCAGGGATGATGTAATAAGCTGCTCCCATAAAACCGGTTAACAACCAAACTACCAATAAATTAGTATGAACTGCACGAGCCACGTTAAACGGAATAATTTCGTGCAATCCTTGAATTCCTATGCGGTCGAAGCCCATAATAAAGCCGTAGATAATTTGCAAGGAGAACAAAAGCATACACAATGCAAAAAACCAATAGGCTACTTTCTGTGATTTATATTTCATTTTTGTAAATTTTATTTGTTAATATGTCAAAAATGTTATCGCTTTTTTTTGTTTGTGTTTGCTTAAGCAAACTTCTAAATAGTGGCGATTTCATAATACAATAATTTAATTTTTAACTTTAGATAAAGGAGAGACCACTCGGTCAAAACCATTTAAGTCGATTTTGCCAATCCATTTGAAGTAAGCAACAACAGCATCAGCATCGGCTTCATTCATTCCGTAAGCCACCATTTTTCTACCTCGTGGTTGCCAAGGATCTTTAGACATTAAGACAATTTTCACATAAGCATCGCCACGACGGTCGATGACTTTGGTTAATTCTGGAGCATAATAACCACCTTCTCCCAGAATGGAATGACAACCCATACAATTGTTGGATTCCCAAATTTCTTTTCCTCTCACAACATTCTTGTCGATTGAAGCGTAATTAGTTTGATCATTTCTTGGCATAAAAGAATAAATAGTCAGCCCTATGAAAATTAAAAAGGTGACCAATGTTCCTCCCAGAAAAAATGCTCTTGCCTGTGATTTTGAAAGCATAATTATCAGTTTTTGTTAGTTAATAAATTTACTTGTTTAAATAACGGACAAAATCATCCATTATTTATTTTGTGCAAAGTACGTTTCGAAATATTTTATATCTTATGATTCCAATCATATTTAATGCAGTATTATTTCGATAAAATTTCGAACGAAAAAAAGTAAAAATTGAGACGGATAAGGATTCATAATTTATCAACCACCTGTTAATAAAAAAATGATAAAAAAAATGAAATATGATTTAAATCATATGAAATAAAGCTTTTAATCTGTAGCATTATAGTCGGAAAAAAGAGGATATTTTTTTTTCTAATCCATTGAAATTAAACCCTCTATTAAATAAAAAATCATGAGTTTACAAGAAATAACAACCATTGGAGATTTTGTCGCCAAGGATTTTAGAACAGCTGCCATTTTTACAAAATACGGAATCGATTTTTGTTGTAAAGGGCAAAGAACCATCGATGAAGTGTGCTCAAAAATGAGCCTAAACGAACCGCAATTATTAAGTGAATTAAACGCTGTTTTAACAACAAAAAATGATGCTGAAAACGATTTTGATTCTTGGTCTTTAGACGTATTGATAGATTATATCGAAAAAGTACATCACCGTTTTGTTGAAGAAAAAACACAAATTCTGATTCCTTTTTTAGATAAAATATGTAGCGTTCATGGAGAAAATCATCCTGAATTATTAGAAATAAATCAAATTTTCAATGATAGTGCAAAAGAATTAGCATCGCATATGAAAAAAGAAGAATTGATTTTATTTCCTTTCATAAAAGAAATGATAAATGCCACAAAAAGTCATGGCACTATTGGAAAACCTTTTTTTGAAACCATAAAAAATCCAATTGCGGCTATAATGAGCGAACACGAAAATGAAGGAGAACGTTTCAGAACAATTTCGGCTTTGACCCATAATTATACTCCTCCAAATGATGCTTGCAGCACTTATAATGCAACCTATAAATTGCTAGAAGAGTTTGAACAAGATTTACACAAACACATTCATTTAGAAAGTAATATCCTGTTTCCAAAAGCAAAAGCTTTAGAGAAATTTTTCTCAACCGAAGAATAAAACAACAACAACCTATCATAAAACCAAAATCAGTAAATACTATGGAAAAGTACGTTATCAAGAGAAACGGAGATTACAAACCGTTTGAGAGTTTCAAAATTGAAGATGCCATCGCAAAAAGTTTCAAAAGTGCTACCATAACATTTGACGAAAGTGTTTTTGAAGAAGTTATCAAAGGATTGCAATCCAAAGAAACTTGGGCAGTCGAAGAAATTCAGGATCTAATCGAGAAAAGTCTTTTTGAGAAACAGTACTTTGAAGTAATGCGCTCTTTTATGTTGTATCGTCACACCCGAAAATTACAGCGGGAACACGTTGAGGGAATCAATGACGACACGACTTATGTTGACAGTTCACAAACCATTTCTGAATATATCGAACAAACGGATTGGCGTATCAACGCTAATGCTAACACCTCTTATTCCAATGCTGGTTTGGTCAATAATGTGGCTGGGAAAATTATTGCTAATTATTGGTTAGACAAGGTTTACACCAAAGAAGAAGGATATGCGCACAGAAATGGTGATGTTCACATCCACGATTTAGACTGTCTTACAGGCTATTGCGCAGGTTGGAGTTTGCGTGTTTTGCTTAACGAAGGTTTCAACGGAGTTCGCGGTCGTGTCGAAAGTAAAGCACCATCACACTTTAGAGAAGCTTTAGGACAAATGGCCAATTTTATGGGAATTTTACAAAGCGAATGGGCTGGTGCTCAAGCATTCAGTTCGTTTGACACTTATTTAGCACCTTATGTGTTCAAAGACGATTTATCGTTTGATGATGTGTTGAAAGCTATTCGCAGTTTTGTCTATAATTTGAATGTTCCGGCACGTTGGGGACAATCACCTTTCACGAATATCACTTTGGATTGGGTTGTCCCAGAAGATTTGAAAACTCAAATTCCAACAAAAAATGACTTCCATTTCTTTGAAAATAATTTCAATCACGACCTTTTGGTAAGAGCACAAGAACGTGGCGTTACTAAAGTTACCGATTTGCGTTATGAGCATTTTCAAAAGGAAATGAACCTCATCAACAAAGCGTATTATACAGTAATGACCGAAGGCGATGCCAATGGACAACCTTTCACTTTCCCAATTCCAACAGTAAATATAACCGAAGAATTCGATTGGGATGGAGAAAACACTGACTTGCTTTTCGAAAATACGGCAAAAATTGGTTCTTCTTATTTCCAAAATTTTATTGGAAGCCAATACAAATTAGACGAAAATGGCGATAAAGTAGAAAACGAAAATGCTTATAAACCGAATGCTGTTCGCAGTATGTGTTGTCGTTTGCAATTGGATTTGCGCGAACTATTGAAACGCGGAAACGGACTTTTTGGAAGTGCTGAAATGACCGGAAGTATTGGTGTTGTAACCATCAATATGGCTCGTTTAGGCTATTTATACAGAGGAAACAAAGCCGAATTATTCAAACAATTAGACAAGTTACTTTATATTTCAAAATCGACTTTGGAGAAAAAACGCGTCTTCATTCAGGAAATGTACGACCGCGGTTTGTATCCTTATACCAAACGCTATTTACAACATTTTAGAAATCACTTTTCGACTATTGGCGTCAACGGAATCAACGAAATGATTGTCAATTTTTCTGGAAGAAAAGACACTGTAACATCGGCAACAGGAATTGATTTTGCTTCAGAAATTTTAGATCATATTCGTGGTCGAATGAAAGAATTTCAGGAAGAAACAGGTAATTTATACAATCTCGAAGCCACTCCAGCCGAAGGAACTACTTATCGTTTTGCCAAAGAAGACAAAAAACGTTTTCCAAATATTATTCAAGCCGGACAAGAGGACAATATTTATTATACCAACAGTTCCCAAATTCCGGTGGATCATACCGAAGACCCTTTTGAAGCGTTGCTTTTACAAGACGAATTACAATGCAAATACACCGGAGGAACCGTTTTACACTTGTATATGAGTGAAAAAATGAGTTCGCCTGAAGCTTGTAAACAGTTTGTCAAAAAAGTAGTTTCGAGCTTTAGATTGCCTTATATCACCGTAACTCCTGTGTTTAGCGTTTGTCCCGTTCACGGCTATTTGAATGGTGAACACGAATATTGCCCAAAATGTGATGATGCATTAATTGAAAAACAAAAAAGTTTGAAGTTGAACAATTGACTTTTAAACGTAAAAATTTAAAAACCATTAAGATATTAAGTTGCATTAAGTCAAATTACGCTTAATTTTCTTAATTTCTTAATGGTTTAAAAGCAATTTCGATTTTTAAAAATTAGTAACAAAAAACTTATATCAAAATATATGAAAACAGAAACCAAAACCAATCCGATTTTAGAAGAAAATCAGCATTTGAGAACCAAATGCTTGGTTTACACGCGCGTAATGGGCTATCACAGACCCGTAGAAAGTTTTAATATTGGAAAAAAAGGTGAACACAAACAACGAACTCATTTCACTGAAGGAAAATGTTAGTAAGCCCATTTACAGCTTAACACCTTTCACCTTATTAGATTATCCACATAAATCAGCTTGCATACTTTGGTTTGCAGGCTGTAATATGCGCTGTTTGTATTGCTATAATCCTGAAATTGTACTCGGAAAAGGAAGTCTTTCATTCGAAAAAATACTTTCATTTCTGAATTCAAGAAAAAATTTATTAGACGCAGTCGTTTTCAGTGGAGGAGAATGCATCTTACATAAAAATATTATTCAGCTGATTGCCGAAGTTAAAAAAATGGGCTTTTTGGTTAAAATTGACACCAATGGAAGTTCACCCGAAGTAATGCAACAATTACTAAATCAACACTTGATAGATTACATCGCATTAGATTATAAAGCCCCCAAATCGAAATTTCAAGCGATTACACAATCGGATTTGTACAATCCTTTCGAAAAAACATTAGACCTCATTCTAGAAGCCAAAATTCCTTTTGAAGTCAGAACAACCTACCATTCTGATTTGTTAAGAGAAGATGATTTGAAAGAAATGGTAGCCTTTTTGGAAAGCAAAAACTATTCAGGCAATTATTACATTCAATATTTCAAAAATAATGTGGAAACACTTTCAAAACTGGAACGATCCAATAATCGAATTGATTGTGAAAAATTTTCCACACCCACTATTAAGATTGTCTTGAGAGAATAAAACTAATTTCTAATATTTAAAAAATGTTTTCAAAAACCTGTGAATACGCGATTCGAGCTTCTATTTTTATAGCCACACAATCCTTTCATGACAAAAGGGTTACTGTTAAAGATATTTCCGAAAAGATTGATTCTCCCCAATCATTTACAGCCAAAATCCTGCAAATTTTAGCTAAAAATAATCTCGTTCATTCAGTTCAAGGAATTGGAGGCGGTTTTGAAATCCCAAAAGAGATTATAAATCAAATCAATCTTTCGCAAATTGTGAAGGCTATTGATGGAGATTCTCTTTTTACTTGTTGCGGTTTGGGATTAGGCAAATGTTCCGAAATTCATCATTGTTCGGTACACGAAAAATTCAAAGAAATAAGAAGCGAAATAGTAGATATGCTTAACAATACTAATCTTGAAGAGCTCGCATTGGGAATTAAATCAGGAAATTCTTTTTTAAGCAATTATGAGGAAGAAAATCTAGCTTCTTCTGAATGAAAAATCAATTTATCAACAAAACCACAGTAATTTATTAAAGTTACTTAATTTTACAAAAAAATGCTTTCAAAAACCTGTGAATACGCGATTCGAGCTTCAATTTTTATAGCCACACAATCCTCTCAAAACAAAAGGGTTACCATAAAAGAAATTGCCAAAAATATTGATTCGCCTCAGTCTTTCACGGCTAAGATTTTACAGATTTTGGCAAAAAAAGAAATTGTCCATTCTATCAAAGGAATTGGAGGCGGATTTGAGATACCAAAAGACGACATCAAAAAAATTAATCTAGCCCAAATTGTAATCGCTATCGATGGCGAGGCTCTCTTTACAAGTTGTGGTTTAGGAATAGATCATTGCTCCGAGGAACGTCCTTGCCCACTTTACAACAAGTTCAAAGGAATCCGAAAGGAACTGGTTTTTATGCTTGAAAACACGAATCTCGAAGAAATGGCTATGGACATTAGATCCGGAGATTCTTTTTTGATGTGAGAAAAGAAAATTTAAAAATAAAAAAACTCGCCTATCCCAAATTTTCAGGATTAAGCGAGCTCATTTTCTATAAAAAATTGTTTATACCACAACTAATTCTGGCACTTCTACTCCAACCAATTCTTTTGTATAAAATTCCAATTGGTTTTGAATTTCTTTAATACTATTCTCGAAATAATTCGTGTTTGCAAAAAAGTTTTGATAAAAGGCAATACCTTCTAATAAATTACTTTTAAATGCTTTTAACTTTTTCACTTGCGAAGCATTAATCTCATTCGAAATGTTTTTGATGTCATTTTTCAAATAATCGATATACATTTTCAACTCTTTGATGAATAAATTGGGCCTGTTTGGATCCGTCATCACATTGAAATTGCCATAAATATGTCGAACCATTTCAGATAGCGAAACTTCTTTGTCAAAATAAGCCATGTTTGGCCCAGGACAAATAATCACACCTTGCGATTGTCCAGTTATTTTAATATCATTTTCAAGATAAGAAGCATTGGCCAGACCTACACAAAGACAAGCTTTTTCGGTAATATCGAATTTCTTTTTATCATAATCTTCGGGAGATAAAGTTTCTTTTATTTCATTCAGTTCGTCCAATTTTACATCTTGATATTTCTTTGAAGAAGTACAAATTCCTTCAGGACCAAATTCCTTACTCAAAGCCAAAAACTTTTTCGGACAAGAACTTCCAGCTTTATCATCATCAATACGTTTTTGTTTGAACATTTCGTTTGATGTTCCTCTCACGGTATTAAATGGAACTCCCAGTGGCGAAATATGACTCAAATACAAATCTTTTTCTTTGGCATTTCTCAACAATTCACGCGTTTCTTCATCAACAGAAGTTGCTTCTGGAACCAATAAAAATGGGGTTCCCCAACCCACAGCATCCACATTATAATAATCCAACATAAAATCGTGTTCTTCGGCAGTTCCTACACCTCCTTGAACAGTAATTTTCAAATCCAAAGGCGTTTCAGGAATGTGCATTCCCTTTTGTGCCAAGGCTTTCACCATAATATCGTGAGCCGATTGAACCAATTGCTCTTTTTTATGTTTGAATTCTTCCATAATTGGACCTAATAAAACCCCATCGGTAGCAAAAGCGTGTCCTCCACAATTCAACCCTGATTCGATGCGATATTCAGAAACCCAAAGTCCTTTTTTGGCCAAGAAATTTCCCTGAATCATTGCCGAACGATAATCACTTACTTTCAGTATAATTTTCTTTTCCAAAAAGTTATTTGCATCTGGGAAAAAACAAGGGAAACTTTCGAAATAAGCAAATAATCTTGGGTTCATTCCCGCTGATAAAACAATCGAAGAAGTCAAATTGCTATTGGCAAACCCACGAAGAGCCGCATGTGCATCGTTAAATTCTACTGGCAATTGTTCGTGATTATGAAAATTGTCTTTGTCAAGCTTCGTCATAATATTCACATCGATTTCACCAGGATAAAGGTTTTCTTCGAGGTATTTTTTGACATTTTCTTTCCAAGCTATTCCGTCTTCCAAAAAGTGCTCTAATCCTTGTTTGATTTCGGATTTGTTAGGCAACATGGCAATATAATTTTCTAATGCATGTTTGCTTTCTGATAATTCTGTTTTGAAATTTTCGAATTTATCTTTTACAACTTTATCGACTAGGTTCAAATAAGAAGTAATACGTTCTGCACGATAATCGTGAATTTTCTTAGTTATTTCTTGATAAGGGACATCGAATTTTTCGCTATAAAAAGCTCTCATTTTTTCAATAAGCTCATCATCGGCAAGAGCAATAACTGATGATATTCCGTACTTCGCTACTCGAATTGGGCTGTCAATTGTGAAAGCCAATCCCATCACCGGAATATGAAAAGTATGTAACTGTTTATTTGTCATCATGTACTTAAATAATTTGTTAATGGTATAAGATGCAAATATCGCAAAAGCAATTAACACAAAAACTGATAATTATCATACGTTGATGGACTTTATAGTTCCTTTGTGACGATAATAGGTTTAATCTTATCTGTGAGCAAAAAACACTCGATACAAATCAAGAAAATAAAACAATTAGGCACGAATTATGCTGTTGCTAAAGTCAAATTACACAAATTTTATCTGTCTTGGGCAGATTAATAAACTTGAACGGAGTTTGTTTTGTGTAAATTAGCATAAACTAGCTGTTTGTAAACAGGTTTGCGTAGAAAAAACACAAAATAATTTTAATATGTTAGACCTTTATTGGGTTGCGTTTAAGAGTGTTTTTTGTTTTTTAAATATGTGTATCTTTGTAAAAATATTGTCCAAAAAAGGGATTACCAAAATTGATTACCGAATGAAAAATCTTAAAGAAAGAATACTGGAGCTAAAAAAAGAAAAAAATGCGGTTATTTTAGCGCATTATTATCAGGAAGCCGATATTCAGGATGTAGCAGATTATGTGGGCGATAGCTTAGGATTATCGCAAGAAGCGATGAAAGTAGATGCCGATATTATCCTTTTTGCAGGAGTACATTTTATGGCCGAAACGGCAAAAATATTAAATCCCAGCAAGAAAGTGATTCTTCCAGATTTAAAAGCTGGCTGTTCGCTAGCCGAATCTTGCCCTCCAGAAGATTTTAAAAAATTTACCGAAGCGCATCCCGACCATATTGTCATCACTTATGTGAATTGTTCTGCCGAGGTGAAAGCCCTAACTGACATTGTAGTAACGTCTGCAAATGCCGTTAAAATCGTAAACTCAATTCCAAAAGACAAACCCATTATATTCGCTCCTGATAAAAATTTAGGCAAATATGTCATGGAACAAACTGGAAGAAAAATGCTGCTTTGGGATGGTGCTTGTGTGGTTCACGAAGCTTTTTCATTGGATAAACTCATTGCTTTATACAAAAAAAATCCAGATGCTCAGATTATTGCGCATCCCGAATCAGAAACGCATATTCTAAAAACAGCCAACTATATTGGCTCTACTGCGGGAATGATTAATTATGTAAAAACAAATCCAAGCAACAAATTTATCGTGGCTACAGAAGCAGGAATTCTTCATAAAATGAAACAGGAAGTTCCTGATAAAATATTAATTCCAGCACCTTCAAACGAAGACAATACTTGTGCCTGCAGCGAATGTGGTTATATGAAAATGAATACTTTACAGAAAGTATATGACTGTTTATTAAATGAAACTCCTGAGATTTCTGTCCCTGACGATATTATGAAAAAAGCATTGATTCCTATCGAACGAATGCTTGAACTATCAAAATAAATGATCCAAACAAACTACTTAATTATTGGTTCTGGCGTTGCTGGATTGACTTTCGCACTAAAAATTGCTGAGGAATTTCCAGATAAAAAAGTTACGATTGTAACTAAAGCCAATGCGGATGAATCCAATACCAAATATGCTCAAGGTGGTATTGCCATTGTTACCGACAAAATTGTGGATTCCTATGAAAAACACATCGAAGACACCATAATTTGTGGTGATGGATTGTGTGATGAAGAAGTGGTAAAAATGGTCATTACCGAAGGTCCAAAACGATTAAAAGAACTCATTGAGTGGGGAGCAAAATTCGACAAAAATGCTGCAGGAACTCTCAATTTAGGCAAAGAAGGCGGACACTCCGAAAATAGAGTCGTGCATCATAAAGACCAAACAGGTCAAGAAATTCAGCGTGCGATTTCACATCAAGTGCATCAAAAAGAAAACATTAGCGTTTTAGATTATCATTTAGCCATTGATTTAATTACCGAAAATAATCGCTGTCTGGGAGCTTATGTTTTAGACGAAAAAACGAACGAAATTCTAACATTTCAATCCGATTTTACCTTGCTCGCTACTGGCGGAATTGGTCATCTTTATGGTCATACTACAAATCCCGTGATTGCCACTGGCGACGGAATTGCGATGGCTTACAGAGCCAAAGCAGTTGTAAAAGAAATGGAATTTATTCAATTTCACCCCACTGCTCTGTACGATGCTTCTACAGGAACATCTTTTTTAATTTCTGAGGCTGTTCGTGGTTTTGGAGCTTATTTGCGCACGAAAAACGGTCATCGCTTTATGCCTGATTACGATTCCCGAGGCGATTTGGCTTCACGAGATATTGTTTCTCAGTGCATCGATTTAGAACTCAAAAAATCAGGTGACGAATGCGTTTATCTTGATTGTTCGCATTTAGATATGGAAGCTTTTATCCAACATTTTCCGATGATTTACAACCATTGTAAAAAGAAAGGAATAGATTTATCCAAAGACTGGATTCCTGTAGTTCCGGCTCAACATTATCTTTGTGGCGGAATTGTGGTCGATAAAACTGGCAAAACTTCTGTTGAAAATTTATTTGCCTGTGGTGAATGTTCCAGAACAGGACTGCACGGAGCGAATAGATTGGCATCCAATTCCTTATTAGAAGCCTTAGTTTATTCGGATAAAATCTTTAATTATTTGGCCAGTACTTCTTTCGATAAAAGCCAATTCGAAGGCAAAGTTACCGATTGGAAATTGGTTTCAAAACCAGCAATCAATCCAGATTATGTTGCCAAAAGAAAAGCCGAATTACAACTTTTGATGCGTCAAAACGCTGGAATTGTGCGTAATGACGCCGATTTGCTAAAAGCCAAAGAAAAACTCTCGATTTGGAAAAATGAAATCAAAGAAAAAATAAATACCTATCAAATTAATGCGGACTTGTGTGAGTTGCAAAATTTGATCACTATTGGAAGCTTAATCGTTCATCAATCTATTGACCGAAAGGAAAACTGTGGCGGTTTTGTAAAAATCAATTCCTAATATTTTTTTCTTCTATTTACACTTTGCTTGTGTTCTTACTATTTTTCCTTAAATTTGATTCCCTTAACTAAGGAAATTCTTTTTATACACATTATTTTTACAATGAAAAGTAAATTTATATCAATATTGATGCTCCTTTTTGTTGTAATAGACAGTAAAGCTCAAGATATAGACACTTATTATATTTATAAAAATAATGATTCTATTAAACAAGTTGATGGGATTGACTACTTGCTTAAATTATTCAAAATCAAAAAAAGTCAGGAAAAAATTGAAAATAAGAAAGTCAATTTTTCATTTTTTCCAGTTGATGCCAGTAACGCTGGTGATAGAGTCCTCGTTTCTTCTTTTAACGCTACTTTTTTATTAGGCGAAAAGGAAAATACTAACAATTCGACTGTATATTTAATTCCTTATATCTCTTTTAATAATCAATTCGGAATCGAACTATATCCCACAATTTGGCTCAAAGAAAATAGCTGGAATTTTGTTGGCGAATATTTTGCTTTAAATTTCCCTCAGGATACTTGGGGTTTGGGCGGAGATACTCCAGAAAGCAACGAAACACTGGTTGATGGTAAAACCTTGAGATTTCATCAAAATGTTTTGAAAGGAATTCTCCCTAATTTGGCTGTTGGTTTGGGTTATCAATACGACGAACATCACCAACTTGAAATAAAAGAAACGAACATAGATGCCGATATTCCTGAAATAACTACCAATAAAACTATCTCCTCTGGCGTTTCTCTTCCCATAGTTTTTGACAACCGAAAAAACATCAATAATCCCCAGAACGGAATGTATGCCAGCGCAACCTATTTGTACAACGACAAAAGTTTGGGTAGTGACACCAAATGGCAATCGCTATTTATTGATGCCAGAAAATATTTTTCTATTCCTTATGCTCGAAGTGTTCTCGCACTGCGCTCCTATTATTGGACAATCCTTTCAGGAGAAACTCCCTATTTCGATTTACCCTCTACCCGATCTGAACCTGGCACCAGTAGTTCTTCGAGAGGACTCCAAAAAAACAGATATCGCAGTAATGCGATGCTTTTCTTTGAAACCGAATACCGTTTCAACATCACGCAAAACGGTTTTTTGGGCGGCGTAGTTTTTGTCAACACCACCTCAGCATCTGAATATGATACCCAGAATTTTGTACATTGGCAACCCGCAATTGGAGCAGGAGTTCGATTAAAATTCAACAAATACACCAAGGTAAACGTTGCTTTCGATTTTGGAATCAGTAAAGATTACGCGAGCGTTTACTTGAAAATTGGAGAGGTTTTTTAATCTTTTCAAAAACCAAAAGCTACATTCAAAAAGAAATTCCTTCCTTTTCTGGGAATGTTGTTCCAATCTGAAAAAGTCGAATAATAAGTGTCGAAAATATTCTCGATACCCGTTTTTAAATTACATTTCACTTTTTCAAAAGCAAAAGAATATCCCACATCAAAATTCAAAATAGCATAAGAAGGTGTTCTATCTTCTCCATAAAAAGGACTGAATTGGGTTTGCGTTGCATTTCCTTGAACCGCAATTTCTGATGTAAATTTTCCGTTTTTATAATCCAAAGAAGAGAAATAGCGCAACGGACTTACGAAAGGTAAATTCTGATCTTCGAAATCTTTTCCGTAGCTGTAAACCAATTGTCCTTTCCATTTAAAATCAGTCGAAAACTGGTATTCTAAATTCAAATCGGCATTGAAAATTGTAGCATAATCCAAAGCAGTGTAGATTTTCACACCGCTTGCGCCAATAGTCATTGGAATCAATGTCTCGTCTGGTTTACCTACAATATAATTGGAAATATGAAAATAGGAAGCCGACATTTTTGCACTCCATTTTTGAGTTTTATATCCAACAGAAACACTTCCTTCTAGGGAATTTTCATTCTTTAATTCTGGGTTTCCAATGTAGTCGAACAAATCAAAACTGTTGAATAAATAAAATCCGTAGCCCTCGGAAACCGATGGAGCGCGTTCTCCGAAAGCCAATCCAAAACCATACGAAAAACCATTTTCATCATACGAATAATTAGAGGATATACTTGGCAAAATTCGATTCTTGCTGTCTTTCATATTCGGATAAAAAATTTGTAAACTTTCTAATCCTAACTCGCTGGCAACCTGATTATAATGGTTTGCCAAGCTGGTTGAAAATTTCAAACTCGAATGACAATTCAACGCAATATTATCTTCTAAAAACAAGGCTGTATAGACTGTTTTCACATCGGGCCAAGTGTACATAAACATCAATTTTTCGTTGGAATCAGCTGGATACATTGTCATTTCGGCAACCGAACGATTGTAAAATGAGTTCAAATCAGCAATAAAATGATGGTTATTGAGAACTCCTTTTGCTTTAGAATAAAACCCAAAAGTGTCGCTCCAACCCGGCATATCCATATGAATCGGCACCGAAGGTCGCTTGGTATCGTCCATTTTATGCGTGATGGTATTGTAATAGATTTTGGTTTCCCAGTTTTCAATTTTGGACGATTCAGGAACATATTCATATTTCAGCGAAGTAATCAATGCTTCAGCCAAAGAAACATCCATTGGCAAGGCTGGATAACCCACATTTGTTGCTTTATCGTAGATTATAGAACCTTCGAGCAATTTATTTTTATCAAATGCAAATCCCGAAGTTGCTGATATATTAAATTTTCGAAACTGCGAAAATAAAACTTCCTGTCCCATTCCATCGGTGTAATTCTCGGCGTCTCGAAACATAAAATCGGTATCTACATAAAATGCTTTTTCGGTATAATTTACGGCTGAGCCTATAATTTTTTGCTTACTATTGGTTTCAAAACCAGTGTTTAGAGAAGTATCCCAACCTAAATCGGAGAAACCACTTCGATTTCGTTGCAAATCAATAGAACCGCCAATGGTAGAGCCATGACAAGCCCCTTGTTGACCCGATTTTATAGTCGCTTCGGACAAATTGGAAACCTCAACATAGGAAGTTATTGGATCCATTTTGTCAGTGCAAGCTCCAAAAACACGCATCCCATCTATGGTTACCAAAGTTCTCTCGGTGGTCATATTATTAATCATAGGTTCCCAAGCATAACTGCCTCGACGAATCATATCTACTTTGGTCGATTGTTGCAAATATTCATCAATAGTAGCCAATGGTTTGGCTTGTTTTTGATACAATTGGGCCTTTTTTCCAATGACAATAACTTCTTTTAAATCCTTTGGAGTGATTGTATCAATAGACTTTTCTTGGGCAATAATTACGGTAGGAATTAGAAAAAACATCCCTATAAAAAGTAGAAACTTTTTCATAAAAAAGGTAAAATTGTCTTTGCCAAAGTTCAACCCTTTGGCAAAGATTTGTTTTTAATTAAAACTCTATTTCGAAATAAATACTACTTGCCGGAACGGCATCAGTAATGGTTTCGCCTTTCAAAACAGTTCCCGAAGCATTCAGTAATTGTAAATTAATTTTCCAATATCCTGTCATCGTCAACGAGAGTTTGCCGTTGTATAAATCACCTGCAAGTGTTTGTGTTGCATCAACATTATTAGGAGAACTGTGATTTCCCATACTTGGCATTCTTGGGTCAATTTTTAATTTGTAATTATCCACAACAGGAAAATTCATCATGTCTTGCATTTTCCAAACACCTACCACCATATCATTTATCCCCACTTTTGGATGATGTGGATCAACGTAAGCTACTATATACCTTACATTATCAGAACCTGTAAATGTGGTCACTTTTTGTTTTGTCGATGCAGGAACATCTATTACCGAAGTCATAGAATAGGCTGCGCCATTGATGGTGTAATCTATTTTTAAATCCCAATATTCAGTAGCATTTTGCGCCATTTGAAAAACAATATAACCTTCATAAACTAAACCGTCTGTGGAGACTTTCGTTACTGGTGATTTAGGACAAGAATGGTTCATCATAGCCATATGCATCACAGGCATCCAAGAAATGGTAGCATCTTTTACATATTGATTGGTAGTTTTGTCCTTTATTTTTAATGCGATTTCGTTATATCCCTGCTCTAAACCGCTCATGTGCTTGTATAATTCAATGGTGTGAGTGGTGTTTGAAATCTCTTTAAACTTGGTCAATCCGTCTAATTCGTCTACTGTAGGCTCGTCATTATTTGTACAAGAAGTCATTATGGTTAGTAAAACCAATGGTAGTATTCTTAAAAATTTCATTTTTTTATTTTTTAAAATTTGATAATAAAAGTACTTTCGATAAAGATTTCATCGAAAAAATAGTTGTAAAAAAACTTGAAAAATTAAGAAATGAAAATGGGAGGTCGAAAAACGGAATCACTATTCAAATAAGAGTACAAGTCAGAATAGTTAGTGTTTAAGAATTGATTTTTATCGAAATAAATGTATCTAATATTGAAAGATTTGATTTCCTCAAAAAACAATACTTCCAATTCGTGAGAAGCGATTTTTTTGTTTGAAGAAATAGGAGTTTGACTTTCTGAAGTTTTTGCAAGCTCTTTCATCAAATGACATTTACCATTACACTGCAGTTTTGGCTTGGCTTTATTAACACAAAGAACTTTAGTAATGTATTCATAATTAACGACATAGTCAATAACCGGAAGTACCGGTTTTAGTAACATAAATAGCGCTAATAGGAATAGTATCTTTTTCACAATGCAAATATAGGACACCATTTAAAATTATTCTTATGATTCTGGTCATATTTTTTTTAACTTTATCCAACTTAAATTTGTGGCTTCATTTGTATTTGCCCAGTAAATTGCAAAAAAATACATAAAATTACTCATTTCAGGTATGCTAATAGATTTGGATTTACTTTATTCTTGGGGAGCTGTTGCAAAAAAATACAAAAAAAATGAAATTATTTTTGAAGAAGATGAAACTGCTAATTTTTACTATCAAATCCTTGACGGAAGTGTGCGATTGTTCAATTCGAATGATGAAGGAAAAGAATTTACCCAAGGAATTTTTTGCACTGGAGATGGTTTTGGTGAACCACCTTTATTTATCAACGAAACCTATCCTTCTAAAGCAGTAACGATTCAAAACAGTACAATTCTAAAATTATCTAAGGAAAAATTTTTTAAAATTCTGGATGAATATCCATCAATCCAAAAAGATTTTTTGATTTTGCTAGCCCATAAAATTCATGCAAAAGCTAGGACTTCAAAAGAAATTATCAATCAAAAACCAGAGTTTAGAATCATCGCATTTTTAAATTCGTTCAAGAAAAAATCAGGAAAATCAGGTGAAAAAATCTTGATTCCTTATACACGTCAGGAAATTGCCAATTACACAGGATTAAGAGTGGAAACAGTTATTCGGGTTTTTACTCAAATGAATAAGGACAATAAAGTAACAATCATCAATCACAAAATTTATTATTAATGGCATTGAATATCAAATTTTGGCTTAAAATTTCGTTGATAAACCTTTGTATCGTTGCGATTTTAGGTCTTTTGATGCGGTATAAAATTGGATTTGAATTCCCATATTTAGACCAAAAACATTTGCAACACTCCCATTCTCATTTTGCTTTTGCGGGTTGGCTGGGGCATACTTTGATGGTGTTGATGGTGTATTTCATTCAAACAAAAATTGCTGATTTCAAAGGAAATAAATACAATACAATTATTATCGCCAACTTGATTTGTTCCTACGGAATGCTAATTTCCTTTATTATACAAGGCTATGGGTTGGTTTCTATTGCTTTATCCACGGCTTCCATTTTAGTTTCTTATATTTTTGCTTATCGATTTATCAAAGATTTAAAAATATTGGATGATGATTTGTTGGCAAAAAACTGGTTTAAAGCGGCACTGTTTTTCAATGTGATTTCGTCTTTGGGCACTTTTTATTTGGCTTATATGATGGCGACCAAAAATGTTGTCCAGGATTGGTATCTTTCGTCGATTTATTATTATTTGCATTTTCAGTACAACGGTTGGTTTTTCTTTGCTTGTATGGGTTTGGCATTTGGATTTTTGAACTTAAGAAAATCAGAACATTCCTTTTATGAAACTTCATTCAAGTTGTTTGCAATAGCTTGTGTTCCAGCTTATTTTTTATCGACACTTTGGTTGGATTTACCACTTTGGATTTATATTATTACGGTTATTGCCGCCTTAGTTCAGGTTTATGCTTGGTTTAAATTTCTTCCAATTTTGTTAAAAACCAGAAAAAATGTTTTGGAAAGCTATTCACCGTTATTGCGCTACATTTTGGTGTTTGTGAGTTTTGCTTTGAGCATAAAATTATTGCTTCAATTGGGTTCTACGGTTCCCATTATCAGCCAACTTGCTTTTGGATTTAGACCTATAGTAATTGCTTATTTACACCTCATTTTATTGGGAATAATGACTTTGTTTTTGTTATTTTATATCTACGCCAATCATTTGATTTTGATTTCAAAAAATATAAAATACGGTGTATTCCTGTTCACTATTGGAATATTATTAAACGAAATTGTTTTAGCCGTTCAGGGTGTCGCCGCTTTTAGTTATACCATCATTCCGTTTGTGAATGAAATCCTCTTTGGTGTTGCTATTCTTATATTAATTGGAATTGGGATTACTGCTCTTTATTCTATAAAAAAAGTGAAAAATAATCCTCCTTTATGATTACACTCATAAAATAAATGTTTGAAATTCAAGTGCTTTGTCCTATAAACTAAAGAACAATCCTTATGAAAAAAACAATTCACTTGTTATTAGTTGCTTTTCTATTTACTGCATTTGGATGCAAACAAAATACTGAAGCAACATCAGAAACGACAACCGAAAACACCGAAACTACATCCACAGGACAAGAAGGAGTGGTAGATGAAAACTCTGCACCAAACATCGTTCAGGTTGCCTCAGGAAGCAAAGACCACACCACATTAGTTGCTGCTGTAAAAGCTGCTGATCTTGTTCGATCGTTAAGTAATGCTGGGCCATTTACCGTTTTTGCACCAACAAATGCCGCTTTTGATAAGTTACCTGCCGGAACTGTTGAAGGTTTATTGAAACCAGAGAAAAAAGGAGATTTAGAAAATATTTTGGGTTATCATACTTATGTGGGTACTTTGAAAACAGAGTATATGAATGATGGTCAAGAGTTTGATATGGTTTTTGGCGGAAAAGTAAAAATCACTAAAAAAGGAGATAAAACGTATGTAAACGGTTCAGAAATTGTGGGTTCAATACCAACATCTAACGGAATAATTCACGTGATTGGTGATGTACTGCTTCCTCCTGCAAAATAATACTTATTAATTCACTTCTATTAGATTAAACAAAAAAGCGTGGGTTGTAAAACTCACGCTTTTTTTATGGAATGGATTTGCGATTATTTGTGGGCCGTGCGCATCATTGCCGCTGCAATATTAGTCGCTCGTTGTTTAATTTCTTCTGCTTTTGCACCTTCAAATAGTTCATCGACAGTAGCATCAAACAAGGCATTCCAATGTTGAAAATGTTCTACTCTCACTTCACTCTTTTTGTGCAATTCTTCGTGTGCCTGCATTGGATTTCCATTGTAATTTCCAGAAGAAAGCAAAATGTTTTCAAAAAAATCACACATTTTTGGCAAATGATTTTCCCAGTTTACTTTGGCAATATCATTAAAAAAATAACTAATTGCAGGATCCTCCATCACTCTACCATAAAAAATAGTTACTAATTTTTCTATATCTGACCTATTTTTGATATCTGTTTTCATTTTATTACTTTTTAAACCTACAAGTTTTTAAAAACCTAATTGGCTAGTTTATATTACAAATCTTTATTTTTAAACTTTTTAAGCGAAATATAAAACGGAATAACTATCCAAAAACATAACAATGCAAACGAAACTGTCAATCCCATTGCGGTTCCAAAGAAATCTTTAAAAATAGCTCCTGTATACCCCATCATCGCCGAAACATCCAACTGCAATAAAATTTGAATTCGTGCCAAATCTATTGGACTCAAAGCAGTAATCCCAACCATTGCTTTTTCAATAGGATAATCCGATAATTGAAATAACAAGAATAAAACCATTCCATCAAAAAGCAAGGCGAAATACAGCCAAGTCATAATGGCAATTCCAATTCCTTTGGCTTTGTCTCTGGTAAGAATCGAACTCAAAAATGCCAAAGCCACAAATATTACTGAAATCAAAGAGCCTACAAAAATCATCATTATTCCAACACTGTCTGGTGCATTAATCAAAAGAGGAATTCCCGCACCAATAAAAAAAGCAGCAACCATAGACAATGACAATCCGAGGAATAAACTCAACCAAATCTTTTTTCGTTTTACGGGTTGGCTTAACAAAAGCTCAATAAATTCGGAACTATTGTACAAATAAATTGTTGCAAAAAGAATGGAAACTAATGGTACTGTAAATAATATTACGTTTAAAATCGTGAGCAGTCCTTTGGCTGAATTGTCTTCTAATCCAAAAGAACTCCAGGAAAGTAAGGCTAAAATTAAGGTATAAGCCAATACAATCTTGTTTTTTAGAATGTCGAGAAATATTATTTTAATGATTCTGTTCATAATACAATGCTGGTTTCGAGTTTCGAATTTCGGGTTGTTTTTGCTTCAAAATACTTGCAATTGCTTTTGATATTTTTTGCTCGTTTGTTGATTCCAATAAATCGGCGATGGTTTTATGAAAATGTACTTTGCCGTCTTGCATAAAAATAATTTGGCTAATCATGTCGTCCAATTCGCTCAAAAGATGGGAAGTAATCAAGATGAGTTTTCCTTTTTCTCGCTCCTTGATTATTTTTTCCTTTAATATTTCGGAAGCCAAAGGATCTAGACCCGCTGTTGGTTCGTCTAATATCAATACATCGGGATTGAATAAAAAAGCTAAAATGGCACTCACTTTTTGGGTTGTTCCGCCAGAAAGTGTTCGCATTTGTTTGTCGAATATTTTTTCGAGTTCGAAAGCTTTTATTAAATCTTCGTCTAAATCTTCATTTGAATTTCGGATTTTTTTGATCATTTCAATGATTTGACCCACCGTCATATAATCGGGATAACGTCCTATCTGTGGCATATAGCCTATTTGTTCCCGATATTTATATTTTTTGAGTATCGATTTTCCATCAAATAAAATATTACCTTTTGTAGGAATTACCATTCCTAAAACGCTTTTTATTAAAGTTGTTTTTCCACAACCATTTGGACCAATAAGCGCAATGCATTCTCCTTTATTAAAAGTAAGACTGACATCGTTTAAAACTTCTAGTTTTCCGAATTTTTTATATATGTTTTTAATTTCTATCATAAAGATAAAGAGTGCATTAATGGGGTTTTATCTATAAAATTATCGGGAGTTATACTGGGCAAAATTTTCTCAGATTTGTCTAAAAGTGTAATCATAAAACTTCTGAACAGCAACATCGCCGAAGGATTATTTTCAGTAAGAACTGCAAACAAACTCAGCGGACGAAATGGGACATCGCCAATTCCGTTTTTGTCTAAATCATAGCCTTCATATTTGTCCCAATAATTACTGTCAAAAGTATTTAAAACAAGGCTCCCGTTCGTACTTATATCAAAAGTATTCCCAACAAAATTGTTGTTTTTGATGATATTATCCATACAACTCGCCTGAATTTTCATTCCCCAACCGTTGGCTTGAAAAGTATTTTTTTCGACTAGAATTCTGCTAGTTCCTTCCATAAAAATTCCCGAAGTGTTTTTATCAAATTTATTACCTATAATGTAACTATCCGATATTTCTTTTAGGAACAAACCGTAGGCTGCATCACCCCAATTTTCTTCGAAATAATTATGGAACATTTTTACTCTTTGGGTAAACATTACAGCAACTCCGGCACCATTATTTTTGAAAACATTAGAAATATAAGCATCATCATTAGAGAACATAAAATGCAATCCGTAACGCACATTGTTTGTAGAAACATTTCTCCAGATGACAGAATTAGTTACAAATTCGAAATAAATTCCATCGCGATGACCTGAAACAGTATTGGCGGTAATTTGAAGACTATCACTTTTCCAGCAATGAATTCCGTTTCCAATAAGTTGTTCCTGCTTTCCGTAAGCTTTAATTTTATTATTTTTGACTATACATTTTAGACCGTTTTGGATATAAATTCCAAAGAAATTATTGTCCAGAATATTGTTTTGAATCACAACATTTTTCCGGTTATAGACTTTTATGCCACAAGGATCTTCAAGAGTTCCGTAGCCTGAATTGATCACTTTGAAACCTTTAACGATTACGCCATCGGCTTTAATTGACAAGACTTCATATTTTTTTTGTCCGTCTAATGTTGGATAACCTCTACCTAGAAAAGTTATTTTTTTATTAATAATTATATTTCCCTCTTTATAAATTCCTTTATACACCAAAACCGTATCATTCACTTTTGCAAGTGCAATTGCTTTTTTAATAGATTTTAAAGGTTTATTTATCCCTACTTCAATCACTTTAGCTTGAAGAAAGAATGAAAATAGCAGGAAAAAAAAGGCTATGTTTTTCATTATTTTTTATAAATACATCTCAACAAAGAATTGAACTTTGCCAAAGATTATTTTGATAAAATGGCTTCCCAAGTAATAGGTTCTGCTTTAAGTTTTGTTGCCATTTCCTTTGCATCGGCTTCTTTAGAAAATGCAATAATTCCTCCCCGCATAGGACTTTGAATCGCTCCACCTGAAAGGAAAAACGCGGTATTTGTCGAAATCAATATATTGTCTTGGGCAAAATCATTTACAAAGTAAGCACCCATTTTGCTAGTGGAATTTTCTTTGCAATAATTCATCATACATGAAATATCATCAAATTTGTAAGCTCTACCTTTTTCCGTAATCACTTCGGCTGCAAATTTTCCATCGGCAATGCTCATTCCGCAAAAATCACAATTATCAACATTCAGTTTTATGGGAACCGCTTTGTCATTGGTACACGAAAAAAACGTCAAAGATAAAAGTAAAAATAATGTGGCTGTACCGTTTTGTTTTTTTAATTTTTTCAGAAGATTTATTTCTTTAACAACGATAAAGAATAGCAATAATCCCGCTGTGACCAACATCCATCCTCCAATATCAGGAATTGAATAAGCACCAAAATTAAGCAGTTGCTTGTATCCAATTAACGGGGGTTGATACGCCATTCCAGGCACAACTATTGCGGCATTTGGATCGAGATTATGTCCGTATTCATAATTCCATCTGTAAAAATCTACGCCTGCTAAAACTCCGAAAAGCAAAAAAGAACCAAGAAGTATAATTACACCTTTTCGTTTTGCGATGAAAAACATTGCCAAAGCAAATAGTCCAAAAAAGCCAACTATATAAGGTAGTATTTGAAATTCAGGAAAGTCTTCGGTATGCAAAGTTTTCATTCCAATATAATGATTCAATCCATTGATAACATCAACATCTCCTCCTATTTTATTGGCGTGTAATTGCAGCACCAATCCCTCGGGATATTGAGGCGCTTCGAGTTCAATTCTCCACATTGGAAAAAATAAAGACCCAAAGAATAATGCACTTACTATCAAAAGAATTCCTTTTGAAAACAAAGATATTTTTGAACTATTCATACTTTTTAACAATAAATGGTTTAAAAAAATGAACCATTAAGAAATTTAAGTTGATTAAGATGTGTAACTTAATATTCTTAATTTCCTTAATGGTTCGAAAAAAAGTTAACCTTGAATTAATTATTTAGATACTGGCACATTGGTACCCAAACTAAAAGTTAATGGGACATTGCTTCCTGCAGGCGAAACTCTAACATATCCCTGCATTTCTTGATGCAATGCGCTACAGAAATCGGTACAATAAAAAGGCACTATTCCCACTTTTTTAGGAATCCATTTCAAGGTACAAGTTTCTCCTGGCATAATCAATAGCTCAGCATTATCGGCTCCTTTTATGGCAAATCCGTGAGGAACATCCCAATCTTGTTCTAAATTAGTCACATGAAAATATACCTCATCTCCAACTTTTATTCCTTCAATGTTATCCGGCGCAAAGTGAGAACGAATAGAAGTCATATAAACATCGACTCTATTTCCTTTTCGGATTACTTTAGATTCTTTCTCTCCTTTGGTTGCAAATGGGTGATTGTTTTCTTCAATTTTGAAGTATTTCAACTGACCATTATTTCGAATCAAATCTGCAGGAGCTGCTTGTGCATAATGCGGTTCTCCAATAGTTGGAAAGTCTAAAATCAACTGCATTTTGTCACCACTAATGTCAAAAATCTGAGCACTTTGAGCCAATTCTGGACCTGTTGGTAAATATCTGTCTTTAGTAATTTTGTTGTAGGCAATCAAGTATTTCCCAAAAGGTTTTTTACTGTCACCACCAGGAATACACAAGTGACCTACAGAATAATAGGTTGGAACTCTGTCTAAAACTTTCAAAGATTTGATATCCCATTTCACCACTTCGGAAGAAACGAAGAACGTAGTATAAGCATTTCCTTTTCCGTCAAATTCAGTATGTAATGGTCCAAGACCTGGTTTTTGAACTTCTCCGTGAAGTGCAGCTTCATATTTTACCACTGGAATTCCATCGTATTCACCGTCAAATTGTTTGGCTTTGATGGCATTTTGTAATTTATCGAAACTAAATACCGGAATCAAGGCAGCTAATTTTCCTGAGCCTACAATGTATTCACCTGTTGGATCCACATCACAACCGTGAGGCGATTTTGGACAAGGAATCATATAGCAAATGTCTTTCAATTCTTTGGCACTTAAAACCAACACTTCCGATTTCATTTCAGATTTGGCAGTTTGAGTTTTCTCATCCCAAGTATTGTGAACATATTTTGCAGGAACTTTTTTCCCTTTACCCGCTTTGATGTATTCTTCGGCTTTTTTCCAGTTTACAGCCATGATAAAATCTTTATCTTTTTGGGACGCATTTACTTCAAGTAAAGTGTTGGCTTGTTCGGTATTGTAACAAGAGAAGAAAAACCAACCGTGAGATTTTCCTTTACCAGCGTGACTTAAATCGAAATTTACTCCTGGTGCTTCAATTTGGAAAGAAAGATCCATTTGACCTTCTTTGCCTACTTTTACAAAACTTAAATATCCTTTGAAGTTTTCTTTGTAAGTATTGATGGCCACATCTCCATTAGCATTATCCGGCGGAACGCTAAAACGAGTTCCAGCTACTACATACTCTGTGTTTTCTGTAATGAAAGGAGAAGAGTGATTTCCTGCGCTGTTTGGCAACTCAATAATCTCAGCTGTTCTAAAAGTTTTCAAGTCGAGACGTGCAATTCTAGGCGTATTATTGGCATTGGCAAAAAGCCAACGACCGTCTACTTCTCCATTGGTTTGAGAAAGTTCGGTGTGGTGTTGATCATCCCAAGGCACAAAACCGTGAGAAGTGTTCAACATTGGTTTTGTTTCCTCACTGTAGCCATAACCACTTTGCGGATCTACCGAAAAAACGGGAACCACTCTTAATAATCTTCCGCTTGGCAAACCATAAACGCTCACTTGACCACTAAAACCCCCTGAAACAAAATTATAGAATTCGTCAAATTTTCCTGGTGCTACATAGGCTTTTTGAGCCGCATCACCACTCACAACATCACCTGAATTTTTTGGTTTACAGGAACTAAAAAATGCGGCTAACAATACTATGGCTAAAGTCGCTTTTAAAAATTTATTATTCATACTTTGGTTTTTTAATTGGTTTATTGGATGTTTATTTTACTCCGTCATTTTTTCGCATAAACTCAAGAACGTTTCTTGCGTCAGTATCAGAAAGTGATTGATTAGGCATACGCAACAAGCAAAGTTCCAATTGGGCTTGAAGTTTAGGGTCTTTATCAATCATAGGGTCTGGATTGGTAATAAAGTTCATAATCCACTCTGGTTTGTTACGTTCGGTAACACCTTTCCATCCTGGTCCTACTAATTTTTCGTCTGTCAATTTGTGACAAGCAGAACATTTAACAGCTTGAATTTTTTCGCCCTCTGTGGCCATAGCTACATCCAAAGTGGCACCTAATTCTACCGTTGAGTATTTTCCAAGACCTCTGTTTGGATCATAAGTAGATGGATCTGCAGCAGCTTCGGTAGTTTCAGCTCCAGTCGAAAAATCTTCGGTAGCAGCTTCCTTCTTTCCGCAAGAAGTGAATAATGCTAATGCAACAATAAATAATGATAATTTGTACATAAAAAATAGTTTTTAAATTTCTTGTACAAATTTCTGAATACTTTAACCAATTGATTATGATTGAAATCATACTTATAAATATTTTAAATTCAATGCTAAAAAAAGACAAATAATAATTTTTTGTTAAAGACTAAACCTTTAAAACATATCCAAGTCTTATCACTATAACTTAAAAATATAATACAAATGAAAAGATTATTTGTTTTGGCATTATTACTAGTTGGGACAACTATAATAGCACAAGAAAGAAACAGAAAACATCAAGGAAATGAAATGGAGCAATTTACTCCACAACAAAAAAGTCAATTGATGTTAAAAAAGATGACATTAGAATTGGATTTGAATGATTCTCAACAAAAAGAAATGAGTACCATTATTTCGGAAAATATAGCTAAAAAAGAAGCTCATAAAGGGGAGATGAAAGCGATGAAAGAAAAAGGAGTAAAACCAACAACTGATGAACGATTTGCCATGCATATGAAAATGCTTGACGAACAAATTGCTACTAAAAAAAGAATGGAAAAAATTCTGAATGCAAAACAATTTGAAAAATGGACTTCACTAAAAGAAGATCGTCAAGGAAATCGTCAAGAGAAACAACGAGGAAATCATCAAGGGAAAAATCAAGGTCAAAGACAAAGACAAGGTTAAATTAAATAGTTAGTAGAATTTGGTTAGTTAGTAAAACTTCCGGCTGGTTACCGGAAGTTTTTTATGTTTACTAATTCCTAAAATGTCTTTGAAACTTTATCTACTGCTCTAATGGTAAAATCTAAATCCTCATAAGTGAGTGCATCAGTGATAAACCAAGTTTCATAAGCTGATGGCGCAATATAAATTCCTTCTTTTAGCAGTCCGTGAAAGAATTTTTTGAAGGTTTCATTGTCGCCTTTTGCCGCACTTTGAAAATCTACAACAGGAGTTTCTGCAAAATGCACCGAAATCATTGAACCTATTTGATTGATGGTAAAATCTACCTTATTTGCTTTAAGAACTTTATCAATTCCTGCAGCCAAATACGTTGTTTTTTCTTCCAATCTTTTAAAAATTTCTCGATCAGAATCTAATGCTTGCAACATTGCCAATCCAGCAGCCATTGCCAATGGATTTCCAGACAAAGTTCCTGCTTGATACACTGGACCAAGAGGTGCCAAATAATTCATTATTTCGTTTCTCGCAGCAAAAGCACCTACTGGCAAGCCACCACCAATCACTTTTCCGAAACAAACAATATCAGCTTTGATGTTTAATAATTCCTGAACTCCGCCTCTAGCGAGTCTAAATCCTGTCATTACCTCATCGAAAATCAAGAGAATTCCGTTGTCTGTACACAATTGGCGCAAGCCTTTCAGAAAACCTTTATTGGGTGGAATACAACCCATATTTCCCGCAACTGGTTCTACAATTATGGCTGCAATTTCGTTTTTATTGGCTTCGATTAAAAGGGCTACATTTTCTAAATCATTGTATTTTGCAAGCAAAGTATCTTTTGCTGTACCTGCTGTAACTCCTGGACTATTTGGCGAACCAAAAGTAACGGCACCACTTCCTGCTTGTATCAAAAACGAATCGGAATGTCCGTGATAGCAACCTGCAAATTTGATGATTTTATCTTTTTTGGTAAATCCACGAGCCAACCGAATGGCGCTCATACAAGCTTCGGTTCCTGAATTTACAAAACGTATTTTGTCAATATTTGGAACCATAGAAACTGCCAATGCTGCGATTTGAGTTTCAAGCTCTGTTGGCATTCCAAAGGAAGTTCCTAATTTGGCTTTCTCGATTACGGCATCAACAACGGGTTGAAAAGCGTGACCCAAAATCATGGGTCCCCAAGAATTGATATAATCGATTAATTGATTTCCGTCTTCGTCAATCAAGTAGGCACCTTTGGCACTTTTAACGAAAATTGGCGTTCCTCCAACCGCTTTGAAGGCACGAACTGGCGAATTTACTCCACCGGGAATTACTTTTTCTGCTTCAGCAAAAAGCTGACTGCTTCTTTGATATAACATTTAGATTTTATATTGAAGGTTAACGATTTTAGATTTCAGAATTACCATTGAAATTACTATTTAATTATTATGGATTGCCCTATTGAAATGGCATTGTCAAAAATATTATTTTGCTTTTTTAATTCTTCAACAGGAATATTATATTTTTTAGAAATGGAATACAAAGTATCTCCTTTGGCGACTACATATAATTCGCCTTCCTGAGTAGTATTATCCCTCTTTTTTTCTGTAACTACTGTTTTATCTATCTCAACTCCATCATATTGATACAACTGAAACCGTTCGATTATACCAATTAATTTAGCTGGATATTGAACATCTGTAGCGTAACCGGCGGCTTTTAATCCTTTGGCCCAAGCCTTATAATCGGTTTTGTTTAATTTAAAAAGGAACGAATATCGTGATCCTTTGGTTAAAAAAAGTGCGTGATCTCGAAAAGAATCGGATGCGTTATAATATTTTCGAAAACATTCAGCAATAGAATCGTCGTCGTATTTTATGCTTTCTCCCAACCAATCTTTGTGACATTTTATGCCAAAATGATTGTTAGCCTGTTCACTCAAAGGAGCGGTTCCTGCTCCAGATTCCAGTATTGCTTGTCCCAAAATAATACTCGCTGGAATTCCGTATTTTTTCATATTGGATTGTGCGACATCTTTATATGTTTCGATATAATCCAAAATCATATCATTAGTCACTTTTACACGAGATGTAGCTTCCAGAATTTGGGTGTTTGGGCTATAATTTTGGTCTGGTTTTGCTTTCGATTTGTTTTCGACAGAACCATTTATCGCGGGTTTTCTTTTGCCATTAACTACCGAACTATTTGACTTTGAATCTTTTTTGGTGGTTTGAATTACCGATTTATTCGTATTGCAACTTACGAAAAAAAGGACCAAAAGTAGGAGTGCATTTATTCTAGTCATAGAAATTTATTATAGGTAATTTTTTTGCTTTGAGTTTCAAATTCATTCCAGAAATACCTTGAAGTCCTCCGGTGTGAATGAGTAAAATTTTAGAATTTTCTGGAAAATAATTGGTACTAATTAAATCTATAACGCCAAAAACCATCTTTCCTGTATAAATAGGATCCAAAGGAACGTGATTTTCTAAATAAAACTGATTGACAAAGGCAATTAATTCTGGATTCACCTTGCCATATCCGCCAAAATGATAGTCCGTTATTAATTCCCAATTTTCCTTGTGTACAAATTTACGAATTTCATTATTTAAAAAATCACCTTTCAAGGCAGGAAATCCCAAAACTTTTTGGTGAGGAAAACTGCTATTTATGATTCCACTAATTGTTCCGCCTGTTCCCACTGCTGAACAAACAAAATCATATTGAGAATCGTCTTGGGTTAGAATTTCTTCGCATCCTTGCACCGCAAATTCATTGGTTCCTCCTTCGGGAACATAATAGAAATCGCCAAATTCGTGTTTCAAGTTTTCTATAAAATCTGCTTCGGTTTTGTGGCGATACTCTTCTCGGGTAACAAATTTAAACTGCATGCCACATTCCTGGGCGAATTTTAAAGTTGGATTAATCAAAATTTTACTTTCCAATTCGTTACCCCTAATAATTCCAATGGTTTTGAAACCATATTCTTTTCCGGCAAAGGCTGTAGCGGCAATATGATTGGAGAATGCTCCGCCAAAAGTGAGTAGCGTATGGTGGTTTTCAGCTTTTGCTTGAACCAAATTATATTTTAGCTTTCGGAATTTGTTCCCTGAAATAAAAGGATGTATCAAATCCTCCCGTCTTATGAACAAAGAGAAATTTGGATTGGATATTTTTATTTTCTGAGTTGGAATATCTTGCAAAACAGCTGTTATTTGAGACAAAGATACGACACAGAATAATAGGTAACTAACGAATATATTTCAAAAATCCCCAAAAAGTCCTTCGCTTTAAATAGTCAAGGTCTTTTTCATTGGCATAAGCCTCACGCTCAAAACTGATATTTCTATAGGCCAAATCAAAATTTTTATATTGAATCCACCGCAAACAAAACTCTAGAAAATACCATATAAAAAAAGGAATAATCAGCAGTTCTAATTGTTGTCGCAAGTGAATTCGCTCGTGATTTATAAAAACTGAATTCTTTTTATCCAATCGCTGTTTCACAAACACAAACGGAAAAAAAGCCAAACCGCGATAGCCCTTTGGGATTAAATATTTGGTGACAATTAGAAACATTCGTTATAAAGTATATAAATTTGTACCTATGAAGGAACAAAGTAATGAAAATAAATTAATCGAAGGCGAAGATTTTTATTATACGCCTGAAGGGTATAAATGTTTTACAGAGAACTACCATCTAAAAAAGGGATTTTGCTGCAAAAGTGGTTGTCGCCATTGCCCTTATGGATTTGATAAAAAAACGGGTGAAATAAAAAAATAAGTAGTTTGCAGTTAAAAAACTTGAAACCAAAACAAAATGACTTTCAAAGAACAAATTCAACAAGGAATTCCAAGTATTTTACCGCTTCCAAAACCATTTGAAGCCAACATTAATCACGCTCCTAAACGAAAAGAAATTCTTTCGGCTGCTGAAAAAAAATTGGCACTTCGCAATGCCCTTCGCTATTTTGAACCGCAACATCACGCCGAATTAATCCAAGAATTTGCCGAAGAATTAAAAACCTACGGTCGAATTTATATGTACCGTTTTCGTCCCGATTATAAAATGTTTGCTCGACCAATATCTGATTATCCGGGGAAATCTGAGCAAGCAAAAGCCATTATGCTCATGATTCAGAACAATCTGGATTATGCCGTGGCGCAACATCCTCACGAGCTAATTACTTATGGAGGAAATGGAGCGGTTTTTCAAAACTGGGCACAGTATTTATTGACGATGCAGTATTTGTCTGAAATGACCGAGGAGCAAACTCTCACGATTTATTCAGGTCACCCAATGGGTTTATTTCCTTCACACAAAGAGGCACCGCGAGTTGTGGTGACCAACGGAATGGTAATTCCCAACTATTCCAAACCGGATGATTGGGAAAAAATGAATGCGCTCGGCGTTTCGCAATACGGGCAAATGACCGCCGGAAGTTATATGTATATTGGCCCGCAAGGCATTGTTCACGGAACCACAATAACCGTTTTGAACGGTTTTAGAAAAATAAAAACCAATCCCA
>Ga0209097_10000185_pt1 | contig 71043 bp, 47 predicted proteins | sample AD_UKC052_MetaG_FD_184419 | JGI IMG/M metagenome (GOLD analysis project Ga0209097, IMG submission 184419) | Active sludge microbial communities of municipal wastewater-treating anaerobic digesters from USA - AD_UKC052_MetaG (SPAdes) (version 2) | ecosystem: Engineered > Bioreactor > Anaerobic >... | reverse complement strand
CCTCGCCCTCACCCTCGCCTTCGCCTTCGCCTTCGCCTTCGCCTTCGCCCTCGCCTTCGCCTTCGCCTTCACCTTCGCCTTCACCACCGGTTCCCACCGACGCGAGAATGTCTTCATCAGCACCGAACGGAACCGGTTCGTCCGACTGCCAGGCCGCAATCCACTTCGCGTTCCCATCTGTCAGAATCACGGGATTCTGATCCAGTCCGGAATCGAGATGCGCATTGGCGTTCAGCGCCGTCGGCGCAAGCCACGTCTCGCCGTTGTTCCACGAGCTGGCGACGAGGATATCGGCGTCGGTGCCAGTCACTCCGCCCAGGTTCTCGTCCGACCACCACACGACAAGCCAGCCCCCCGAGAAATCCGGAGCCAGGTCGGGGTATTGGTCGGCACCCGAATCCGCCGCAGCATTGGTGTTGAGCGCCGCCACCGTCGTCCAGGAGGCACCACTGTCCGCCGAGCGCGACATAAAGATGTCTGCGTCATTGCCGAGCATACCGCCGAGATTCTCGAACGAATGCCACACCGTGAACCACGTGCCGGCCCCATCCGTCTTCAGGCGCGGCGCATAGTCGTTCGCGGTATCCGTGTAGGCATTGCTATTGAGCGGGGCCAAGGCACTCCACGAAGCGCCGCCGTCACTCGAACGCGTCACCAGAATATCCGAGTCCGCGCCAATGCCCTGGATGTCCGTGTTCGACCGCCAGACCACCACGCAGCTCTCGGTCGCATCTCCCGCCACATCCGGAGATCCATCAAAGCCCGAGTCCGAGGCGGCATTGCTATTGACCGGGCTCGGCGCCGACCATGCCACGCCGCCATTGGTGGAGCGTGCCGCCACGATGTCGGAATCCCATCCGATAGTGCCGCCCAGACTGTCGCCCGACTCCCAGACGACGACCCATGTGCCTTGCCCCGAGACGGCGATACGCGGCGTCTTGTCATGCCCGAAATCGGTAGCGGCATTGGTGTTCAGGGCCGCCGCAGCAGTCCACGTTGCGCCACCGTTCGTCGATTTGGAGAACAGGATATCCCGATCTGCCCCGATCGTACCGTTGAGGGTATCGTATGAGCTCCACACGGCGATCCACGTGCCCTGCCCGTCCGTCGCAACATGGGCGTTGGTGTCGTCCCCCGAGTCTGTGCCCGCATTGCTGTTCAACGGCGAGGCTGCCGTCCAGGTTGAACCATTGTTCGTTGAACGCGCCACCATGGCGTCGTAGTCGGTTCCGACGGTGCCGCCCATCGAGTCGTTGCTCTGCCACACCGCCACCCAAGTGCCGGCGCCATCGGTCGCCAACTGCGGCAACTGATCCGCTCCGGAATCCGTGGTGGCCGTCGTGTTGAGTGCCGCCGTCGCCGAGAATGTAACCACGGCAGAAGCGGCGGGACATAATGACATCGAAAGAAGCATCATCGTCCCGAACGCGCAGAATCCCCCGCGCGAGAAACCCGTCCGCCAAGCAGATTGTGTAGTCATGAAAGACCTCCCCTTGACTCACCGTACGAGATAACCTCTTTCGACACGGGGTCCACTTGGTCTAACTCCCTGAAAGGACTATGCCTTACGTGGCGTTGACCCAAAACCGCCACCATCCAGAGGACAGGCTTTTCCGTCCCTTGGAACGTAACTTCACATTCTATCAAAAATGCTAGCAAAGTTTAGAGACATTGTCAATCGCCGTCTCAACCCTCGCTGCTGTGAACACCCGACTCCGATCTCGGTCTTCTTCACGTCCTCGGCCCTCGGGGCTTTGTCCGCCTCGGGGGCCGCCCGCGCAGACACCCGATATCGGATGCTCCCGACGCCAGTAGCCGTCCAATGGACCTCGTCAGGACGCCGATTCGAGGGCATTCAAATCATTTCCCATATCGTGGCCTGACCCATGCCACCACCTACGCACAGCGTGGCCAAGCCGAGACGGTTCTTGCGCCGCCTCATCTCGTGCAGAAGCGACACGATGATCCGCGCGCCCGTGCAGCCCACGGGATGGCCTAACGCGATGCCGGAACCATTAACATTGGTGATCTCGCGATTCAGCCCAAGCAGCTTCTCGCACGCGATGTACTGCGCGGCAAACGCCTCGTTAAGCTCGACCAGCTCCATATCCTCGATAGTGAGTCCCGTGCGCGCCAACGCCTGTTTCGTTGCCGGCACCGGCCCGTATCCCATCAACTCCGGCTCGACCGCCCCCAAGCCGTGTCCCACCAATCGCGCAATAGGTTCAAGCGCCAACTGTTCCGCTTTCGTCGCGCTGGTCAGCACTAGCGCGGCGGCGCCGTCGTTGATTCCGGACGCGTTGCCCGGCGTGACGGTGCCGTCCTTCTTGAACGTAGGCTTGAGCCGGGCGAGCTGTTCCATGGTCAGACCGGGCCGGAAATGCTCATCCTTGTCGAACACGATCGGATCGCCCTTGCGCTGCGGAATCTCGACGGGAACGATTTCCTCCTGGAACCGGCCTTCCTTCGTCGCGGCCTCGGCGCAGTTGTGCGAACGGAGGGCAACGACATCCTGTTCCTGGCGCGAGATGCTGTACTTCTCGGCCAGGTTCTCCGCCGTGAGGCCCATGATGAGCCCGCACCATGAATCCGTCAGCGCATCCCACAACCCGTCCGACATGACGCCATGCTGCAACCGTTTGCCCCAACGCGCATCGTTGAGCGTGTACGGCGTCCGGCTCATTACTTCGACACCGCCGGCCACAACAATATCCATATCTCCCAACATGATCTGCTGGGCACCATAGACGACGGATTGCATCGCCGACGCACAGTTGCGGTGGATCGTCACGCCCGGCACCTTGACCGGCAGTCCGGCCTTCAGCGCCGCCAAGCGCCCCGTGACGACCTCATCCATCCGCTGCATGCACTGGCCCACGATCACGTCGTCGACCGTGTCGGGCTGGACCTTAGCCCGCTTCAGGGCTTCCTTGATCACCAGCGCCATCAAGTCCGTCGCCGGATAATCCTTCAGCGCGCCACCAAAGGTTCCAATCGCCGTACGTACCGCCCCGACTACGACTACTTCCTTCATTACCGTGCCTCCCGATTTCCCACATGCAAGCCCAACCGTACCTGGTAGAACAACGACATCCTATCACCAGCCGCGAAAAGTGTCAAAGATTCGACCCGGCAAGAGACGGGCCCCCGCCGGGCACCCTTGGGTTTGAACAAACATCGCATCAGGCGCACAATGGACGTGCGTTGGGACACCTTGGACAGGGAATACGTAGAAAGGCCTACGAGCATGTTCTGGTCGCTCAAGGAGACAAATCGTCTCAGGACCGCACGACGAATCCTCGGTGGATTGAGTGTTCTCATCGGCTGCTTCAACATAGCAACCCAATCCGGCGCCATTTTCTTTGGCGTCTTTGGCGAAGCCAGACCTCGCGAACTGGCGGTGGGTATTTTGCTTGTGATCATGGGCGTTTGTATGCTCCTCTCGAAGCCCTGTGAAGACAGCCGTTGAAGGAGAGAACATTCACTTTCGAACGTTCTTCACGGCGCACTCACTAACGGGCGATCGTTAAGAACAAGGACGGAACGACATGAGTAGCCCTTTCAAAAGGGCATGGCGAAACGAACTCCTCGGATCCCCTTACGAACGCTACCGATCACCTGCGCGTGTCGAGAATGCGTCCGTCCCGGCGCCTGTCTAGCGCTTCACCAGCTCGACGTGCCGGTTCTTCGCGTGTCTATACCACGGATCGGCAAAAATCCCCGGCCGGTACTCGAGGGCAAGATGCTCGCGCACGGCGTCTTCCGTAAGCAGCGTAGGCCGCATCTCGTGATTCGCGAATCGCTCGACTTGATCGTCGTAGTGAGGCGACTCGGGATCCACGGCGGCCGCGCCATATTGGTGCAGCACCTGGGACTGCATGTTCCCTTCCGGATCCCATTCCACGATCATGTAGAGCGCGTCACCGGCACGGCCGGCGAAGCGTCCATCCTCAGCCGGCACGCCTTCGATGGCGCGGAGCGTGTCCGGCCCGCCGTCCAATCCAACGTCGTGTCGGCCGCGTCGCAGGCGCATGAACTCACTCCACGGCACATCGATGCGGCCATAATGCTTGCGCAGAAACGCGCAGGCGTCGCGGAGTCGCTCGCCGGGATCCTCGATCCAGGGCCGCGTCTCGATGTCGAGCGCCGCCACGCGCGGCCGTGGCTTGACACAAGTGAGGAACGCCAGCGGCCCCGCCGCCGTTTCCTTGTCAAGCCGGTGGTTCCAGCCGCGCAGTAGCGCCAGCCCTTCCTCGACAAGCGGCTCGCCTTTCGCCTCGACGCCCAGGATTTCCTGGAGCCGCTGCACGCATTCGGAGCGCTCCGAATACTCCGTGTCATGCTTGTACGCGAAGAACTCCTCGCACGTGACGCTCTCATCCGCGCCGAAGGTCTCGAGGGCGCGGAACATGCGATTGGTCTGGCGATCCTCGATGCCCATCCACTCCGGGAAATCCTCGGGATCGGGATTTCCGTCGCCGCCGGCCGTCACAAAGGGCGTGTTGTTGCAGCTGAAGACGAAGCCCGACGGCGGATTGACAACCTGCGGCACGCGGTCAAACGGCAGTATCCCTTTCCACAGAGTCTCCGAGGTATCGCCCGGCAGGTATTGGCGCCAGTCGTATCCCGGATCGCGTTCCGGAAAGCGGCCGTTGTAGGCGTAAAAGAGATTGCCTTCACAGTCCGCATAGACGCAATTGAACGATGGAATGCGGCACAACGCCATGGCCGCGCGAAACGCATCGAGATTCTTCGCCTTATTCATGCGAAACCATTGCTCGACTGCCCCCAACTCGCCGTAGCCGGCGAAGCTCAAGGCGTAGACGCCGTGTTTCGTGCGCATGGCCGGCCCGTGCACACTCCAAAGACATGGCCGTTTGAACGTCCACGAAAACGGCCCCCAGAGCTTTACCTTGATGCGCGCGACCTTGCGCTCGAGGTCGCGCCATTGCCCGTCGAATCGGTATTGGTTCTCATTATCCGGATTGATGTCGAGTACGTAGACGTCGCAGAGGTCCGGGCGATTGATCGTGTGACACCAACCCTTGTGTTCATCGTGTCCGCTGAAGATCATCGGTCCCGACGTGAAGGTCCCCCCCGCCATGTTCCAGCCTTCCTCGCTGTGAACGTGCGCCTCATACCACGCCACCGGGCCATCCCACGGCTGATGCGAGTTGATCGCCAAGCGCGTGTAGCCATCGGCCGAGCGCTTTGGCCCAACCGCGAAGGAGTTCGAGCCAAGCGGTAGGCTGCTGCTCAACGGATTCTCGTCGGGCCACCAGAGGTGATGGGCCAGTCTCTTCGACGACACCTCGCGCGTGCGTTCGGGCGCCATGATCTCCGTCAATTGCGTCTCAAGCCCATAGAAGAACGGCGCCTTGAGCATGAAGCTCGCCACGATATCCTTGCCGGTAACCGGCAACTCGACGCGCGGCATGCGCTCGGGATAGACAGCCGCGAAATGCGTGACACCCTCCGCATACGCCTCGAGTACGGCGCGCACGTCGGCGCTCAGATCCGTCTCGTAGCGCTCCTCGATGAATTCATGCACCTTGAAGAGCTGCATGAGGTAGTCGAAGCGGGCGCCCTGCTTGCCCATGGACGCCCCGGCCCGGCAACGCGCCACCAGCATCTGCTCGTGCATGTTGGTCCAGTCATCTTCGCACTGCGCGAAACCGAGGCCATAGGCAGCGTCGGCATCCGTCTTGCCGAAGACGTGAGGAACGCCCCACGTATCGCGTAGGATCCGAGCATTGTAGCGCCCCTCGGGCGGGATGAAGAGCCGGCCGTCGCCGCCTCCACAACCGGCAAATACACCACCGAGGGCCAGGAGCACAACCACGGCTATCAAAGGCGGTTTTGCGCGGAGCATACGGACCGATAACTCCTCATGTCCGGATAGCGATGCACGGATCCGGCCACCGCGGATCGCCGCAACGCTTCCCCTGGCCCACTCAATCCCGATGCGCGCGCCGATCCGCATCGATCCCTTCATCCTCTCGGCGCGCCGATTCCCATTGTAGTGGATCCGCCCATCCGCAGTCTTGCTCGGGAAAAGACCCAGGCCACCGACGCCCTGCACGGTCCTCAGGCCCAGTGGTCTGACGCGCCTCCTGGTCACCCTCCCGAGGAAGGATGTGGCACGGGCGCGCCGAAGCCCCCGGCCGACGAGCGGAAGAAACCGGTGGTGCTGAACGCCTTCGGCGTCAGGTTGAAGGCCCACGGATCGCTCACGACGCCCTTGTCCGACACGGAGGCCTGAGCCACCTGCAGGCCGTCCTTCTTGTAGGCGTTCAGGTGGACGCCGATATCGGCGTTGATGGCCTCAGGCCGCTCCGAAAGGTAGATGACCTTCGAGATACCCTGGGCCTTGAGGAAGTTCGGGCCCGGCATGACACCATCTTCGATGTAGTAGCGGTTATCGAACTCGTCGGGCCTTCCAGGACGAGTACCGAGGCGGTCGGCGTCGCACAGCCAGGCGACGGGACCGGGAGTAGTTTGGGCGGTGCGCGCTTGGTCGAGCCACGAGGCGTAGCGCAGCATCGCGGCCAGGATATCTTCGGCGCGAATCAGACCCAGCGGATGAGGCCAGTTGTTGAACGTGCAAACGAGATCACAGCCGGAAGCAGCCAATGCGGCACCTAACTTGACCGACGTGGTTCCCGGCAGATCCACCAAGAGCAGCGTTCCTGAGTCTATCCAGGCCGGTCGAGAAAAGCCGCGTAGCGTCCAGTCATTGGCGCGGGCGATGCAAGGACCCACTTTTTCAAGCCTGAGATAATCAAGCGCCACAAGGAGCGTCAGGCAATGGAAAGGCATCCACGGGCTATTGGGCTTCGGCCCCCACACGCGCGACAAGGCGCGACTATTCAGATACTTCTTCCAGTCCGCGGTCCCTTGGGCATCCGGCTCGTTCAGACGGCCGACGACCAAGGGGCTTCGGGCTCGGTGAAATGGGAAGCGGACGCGGGCAATTCCGTCAAGCAGTTTCGATAGCGGTGACCACATAGGAAGCCTCGTGAGTTGTGAATCCGACGTTATCGGCGCGCGAGTAATACGCCGCGAAAGCTCCGTCTATTAGGTAGACGCCTAGGGCCGGGAACCACTGGCGCGTGCCGTTCGGAATCGGCACGGGCACAAAGGCGTGCTGGGCAATGTAGGCCTGGGGCGTCTTGGCCGCCTCGGCGATGGCCTGCTCCCACTCCTTAGGGGGACACAGGCGGCCGATGGCAACCGCGTCGCCCATGCGGCCGTACAGTTTCTTCAACACCCAATCCTCTCGGTGGGTGGCGTAGAGCTCCGCACGATCCCTCCGGAAGAACTCGGTGTGCGGTGTGTAGCGATTCAGCACGGCGGTGTCGGCCTCATCGACCAATGCCTCCTCGCGCCAGAGCGCGTACAAGGCTTTGGTCTGCCGCAGCAACCGTGACAACGGATTGATGATCGGTATTTTGGCGGCCGTTCGGCGCCAATCGCGGATATTGTCGAGGTACGGATACCACTCGCCGGGGAAGAAGCGGAAGATCCAGTCCACCGGTTTACTAAGCAGGCGCGGCCGGCCGAAGCGCCCGCACGTGAGATGGTCGGGCGCAGCCAGCACCGTCTCGATGCCACGACTCTGGAGAAGCTCCGCCAGAATAAGGACGTGCTGGAGGTCCTCGGCGTAACCGGTGGCGTAGACGAGGCCGACGCAACGGGCCGGCGGCACCGAGTCGAGAAAGCGGCTTGCGAAATCGCCGGGCAGCGACGCGCCGGCGACGAGGTCGGCGAACAGGGCCGTGGCCGCGATGGACTCGTTGAAGCCGCCCGGCGCATCCTCATTGAACTCGGGCACCATCCAGCCCGACGCCGTGGCGATGAGGTCGTAGCGGACAATGCCATGGCCGTGGGGCACTTCGGCGCGGATGATGTCCTGCACGGCCTTGGGAATGCCTAACCGGCCCAAGACCTCCGGCCGCTCCCAGACACGGGCGGCGGCACGTTCGAGGGCGCCGTGGAGCGCGACGGAGCACGCGACCGCGTCGTCGTGTTCGGCGGGCGTCAGCACCAAGGCATCCGGCACGACGCGCAACGCCCCTCCCACGTAAGCGTCCCACTTGTGGAAGCGGAACCGGAGTTCCTCGATGAGGGCGGCGAATCGATCCGGCTCAACGGTTAGGGTTTCGAGGCGCACGGTCACCCTCCCACGTAGAGTCCGTCGATCACCCGGTTCAGCGCCCACACGACCACCGCGAGGCCGATGTACAGGCCGCGCTCGACAAGGCGGAGAACGCTCCGCTCGGGCATCGAGCGGCCGAGGTACGTGATGATCTCGTGCCCGACGAGCATGAGGGCGATAGTTCCCATGCCCAGGATACCGTGACGCCAGCCCCAGAAGTCGCCGGCCACGCCTCGGAGAATCAAGGTTGCCGTGCTCACCACGTAGACGGCGGCGCTCCACGCCATGGCCGTGTCCCGTTCCTGGCAGATCTGCCGACGGAACCGGCCCGGCTCGCGCCATAGGTACAGCGCCGTGACGAACACCAACGTGAACCAGCCCAGGAAGAAGAAGCCGACCGGAATCCACCAGCCGCCCTCGGCGTCGCTCAGCGGGTCCGCCTCGCCCCAGAGACTTCCGCCGAAGACGATACCCGTCGCGAGCGTAAACCCGGCGATGAACAGCGCCCCGGCGAGGTTCTTGCGCTCGTATATGTCGCTGCGCAGGCGCAATCCATAGCATTGGGCACAGACTTGGCCGAAGAGTTTCGTGGCGCCATAGGCCATCACGAGGTAGAAGACCACGTAGACGCCCTGGATGCTCGGATCGCCGTGATACCGGAGGACGTACGCCGTCCACAGCACCGCCGCGGCGACGGCTAGATGCATCAGGCCGACGCCGGGATTGCGTCGGGTGTAGACGTGCGGCAACGACGAGAGCCGCGTCGCAAACAATCCCACGAGACCGGCCGCGCCGGACACCACGAATACAAATACCTCATCGGGACTCATCGCAAGCCGTCCATCATTCATGCCGTTGCGAACGCCTCGCGCCCGTCACCGCGAGCCGATTCGTCTCGCATCGGCTATTCCAAGTGAGGAACTCCCAGGGAACACCTCCGAAAGCGCAGTTTCCTCAGTATGCAAGACTGCATGATCCATCGTCAAATCGTGCGTCTGCCGCCGCACCTGGGATCCGGCGGAGCGGATCGCCCGCAGTCCGTTGCGAATGGGCCGTGAGCCGCGGCACAATACGCCACGTTCGATACCGGCCTTCTCCCGGCCGGTGGACAGCCCTCTGATGGAGAAGAAAGGCAGCATGAACCGAAAGCGGATGGTCTTACTCGCCGTGGTGGTGGTGCTCGCGTCGACGGTCGCCATTCTCATCTTCAAGAACCTCACGCAGACGAAAGTCCGATCGCTGTTCCGGATGAACAAGGAGCTCCAGGAACAGGGCTATTACATGGCTGATTTCGAGTTCAAGATGATGGGGATCGTTTATTGGATGGACCAAGGCAACTACCTCAAAGCCTTCCGGCAGTTGGATGCCTTTCACGAACAGCTCAGCACGAGGGAAGGGTTGCTCAAGGTGCCCACATTTGCGGACAAGCAGGAGGAACTGGCGTTCTATCTGAATCTGCAGAACCCAAACACGGGGGCCTTCATCGATGATGCTTGTCCCTACTGCACGTACAATGAGGTCACGGAGAACATCTTGGCGCATCTGGATGCGTTGGCCCAAGAGACCGGACAGCCCCTGCGTCTGAAGTACCCTCTGCGCTATCTCGACGAAATCAGGACGCCGGAAACGCTTCGGGCGTTCCTGGATGACGTGTCCTCCGTCGGCTGGGTGGCTTCCCGATTGCCCCAAACAACGTTCGTGTTCGCGCGGAGCATGCTCAGTTACTTCAACGGCGAGGGCGTCATCGAACGCAACCGTCTCTATGAGTTCTCACCCGAGTGGAAGCGAGCCCTGCTTCAGTGGTTCTATGACAACCAAGATCCGCTAACGGGCTTCTGGGGGCCGGAATCGAGAACCAGCGGCAAGCTGCTGAAGGGCGATCTGACCAACACGGCCTCGATCATCAAGGCCTTTGCGGAAAAGGGCGGCGCCAGCATTCACGAAGGGTTCCCGCTACGATACCGAGACGCCATGTTCAAGACCGCGCTCAAGGTGATGGCGGAACCGATGCCTGACGACGATGACCTCGCCGAATGGCATGAATGGGCACTGAAGATGGGCAAAGGCATGGGCATGATCACGCGGTATCTGTGGAACGACGCTTCGCAGGAAGACAAGGCCAAGGCCCGGGCGTTGATGGAGCGCCACGTCCGAACATGCTTTTCGAGGTACTATGTCCCCGCCGAGGGGGCATTCAGCCACTATCCCGATGCTCAACACGCGACCCTGGACGGCACCGGCGGGAAGATTGGCGAACTCTCCAACCTCGGATTCTTCGCGCCCGAGGCGCAGAAGTGCCTGTGGGGCGATCCGGAAGCCGGCGTGGCCGATTTCGGCGAATGGGTTGTCTCGCGGTTGACCACAGAGGATCTGGCGCCCATGGGCGATATCCCGGAGATCAATTCCGTCCGTTTCTTCGCTTCCTCACCGGCCGGGGGCGCCTACGCTTCGGACGTACTCGGCGTCTTCTATCCCAGAGACACGCGGGTCCTGGATGTCGTGGAGCTCACGTCGAAGGTAAGGGCTTGGCTTGACGCTACAACGCAGAGCATGGGCAATTGGGTCTCAAGAGAGACCACCGCGCACGAGGTGAAGGCGTTGAACGTGGGTGGTGCTCCGGTCTATCGCGGGGCGATTCCAGCCGAGGCGTCGGACGAGGCGCTGGAGAAAAGAGGCCATCTGATCGCAATCGGATTCGATGTTCTGCAAGTACCGAGGGCCAGGATGGCGTTCACGCGGAAGGAAGCGGACACTCTCGGGCGATCGCAACGACGCGATGGGACATTTGACTCGAGGCGCGGCAATGGGCTAGACTAGGGCGCTTTCCAGGGATAAATGTGTTTCTTGGGGCCTGTATCGCGGGGCGAGTTGGCCCGGGATTCCATCAAGATTCAGCACCGATGCTGAACGAGGCTACGAGGTAAGAAAGGGTCTATGGCTAGGTATCTTGGACCAAAACACAGGTTGTGTCGTCGGTTGGGGTCGTGTATCTGGGGCAGCCCGAAGTGTCCCTCGCTGAAACGGCCCTATGCGCCGGGTCAACACGGTCAATCGGGGCGCAGGAAACTCTCGGTGTACGCGGAGCAGTTGCTGGACAAGCAGAAGATTCGCCTGCACTACGCGCTCCTCGAGCGCCAGATGCGCAAGACGTTCCACGAGGCCCAGCGGATGGGCGGCGTCACGGGCTCCAACCTGATGATGCTGCTGGAGTCGCGGCTGGACAGTGTTGTGTACCGCCTCGGTTTCGCCCGGACGATTCAGGCGGCGCGCCAACTCGTGTCGCACGGCCACATCCGCGTGGACAACAAGAAGGTGAACGTACCGTCCTTCCGCGTGATGCCCGGGATGGAGATAGGCATTCGCGAGCGAAGCCGCAAGATCCCGATGATTCAGGCGGGAGTCGAAGATCCCGGCGTGGTGTTGCCGGAGTACCTCGAGCGCGCCCAGGGCTCTTTCGAAGGAAAGATGACGGCGCTGCCGAACTCGGAGACCATTCCATTCCAAGCCAACACGGCAGGAGTCATCGGGTTCTATTCTCGTTAGTGTCAAGGCGTTTGTGTACGATGGTGCGGGTCGCCGCAACGCGACCCGCTTCTTTTTTGCCTATCGAGCAGCCGAGGACGCCGCGTCATGGCCGTGGAACTGCCACAACTCGCATTGATGCGGGCCGTACTCGACGGATGGTCTCCGTCGGAGCCGGCCGAGGTCGTCGGGCCGTGGGGATCGGCCAAAGTCCTCGTTGCGGTTCAGGCGGCGGCCGCACAAGGCGCTCCGCTCCTGTATGTCACGGCCGGCCGGGTCGATGCGGAATCCGCCTTCGAGGATCTCTGCACCTTTTGCGGCGAGGATCGGTGTTCGCTCTTCCCCGCGTGGGAAGTGCTCCCGACGGACGCGATGGCGCCCGCGGATGACATCGTGGCGGAGCGGATGAACACGCTCAAGAACCTCGCGGCAGGCCTCGAACACGGTGAGGCGCGCTATGTTGTGGCCCCCTTGCGCGCCCTCCTCCAGGTCGTCGTCGACCGTCAGCGCCTCGTGGAGGATACCATCACGCTACGGGTGGGCGAGGAACACGACCTCGAATCGCTCCTCATGAAACTCATTGCGATCGGCTACGTCCGCGAGTTGATGGTGGAGCGCCGCGGCGAGATGAGCCTTCGGGGCGGCATCCTCGACGTATTTCCCATCTCCAGCGAGTTGCCCTACCGGATGGAGTTCTTCGGCGACGCGATCGAGTCTATCCGCCGCTTCGAGCCCGAGACCCAGCGGAGCGTCGGCCAGGTCGACGACGTCCGTATCCTCCCGCGCTCCGAGAAGAAGCTGCTCACCTCGGGCAACACCACCGCCACCTTGGCGGACTACCTGCCGCCCTCGACGGTGATCGCCCTGGACGAACCGCTGGCCATCGCGGAAGAGGCCGCCGCCGCCGAGCAGGAGTGCGGCGACGAGCGGTTTTTCGGGAACTGGCGCGCCCTACGCCAACGGATGGAGGCGTTTCACCGGATCTCGCTGGCTCAGGTAGCGCATCAGCAGGCCGCCGCCGCGCGCCGTGTGGTCGAGCCGATGAGCTCGATGAGCGGCTGGGCCGGCAACACGGGCGGGTTCTGGGACCAACTCCGCGCCTGGGACGCCGCCGGCTACACCGTCCAGATCGTGTGCCACAATACCGGCGAACGCCGGCGTCTCTTCGAACTCCTCGAAGAACAGGGCTACCGCGTCGGCCAAGACGCGTTTGACCTCCGCGTCGACGTCGGCCGGTTGCGCGCCGGGTTCGCCTCTCCCCGCGACAAGCTCGCCGTCCTCAGCGAACGCGAGATGTTCGGCCGCCGGTACATCCGGCGGGTCCGTCGGCGCTTTGAAGCGGGCGAGACCATCACCGCGTTCAGCGACCTGAAATCGGGCGACTACGTCGTCCACGCGGATCATGGCGTCGGCCGCTACGTCGGCTTGCGACGGTTCTCCGGGAAGGCCGGCGACTTTCTGGCCTTGCAGTACGCCGGCGGCGACAAGGTCTACGTGCCGGTGACCCACATCGACATGGTTCAGAAATATGTGGCCAGCGAAGGCGCCGTTCCCAAGGTTGACAAGATCGGCGGCTCGACCTGGAACCGGAAGAAGGCGCGCGTACGCAAGGCTATCGAGGAGATGACGCGCGAGTTGGTCGAGCTCTACGCCGCCCGGATGGCTCGCGACGGACACGCCTTCAGCGCGGATACGCCGTGGCAAACCGAGTTCGAAGACGCCTTCGAGTACGAAGAAACGCCCGATCAGGCCCGCGCCATCGTCGACACAAAGCGCGACATGGAGTCGCGGGAGCCCATGGATCGCCTCATCTGCGGCGACGTCGGCTTCGGCAAGACCGAGGTGGCGCTGCGCGCGGCATTCAAGGCGGTCATGGATGGCAAACAAGCGGCGGTTCTCGTGCCAACGACGGTGCTCGCGCAGCAGCACTATCAGACCTTCTCCGAGCGCCTCGCCGATTATCCGGTCCGCGTCGAGGTTCTGAGTCGGTTTCGTTCGGCCGCGCAGCAGCGCGAGACCATCGAGCGGCTCAAAGCCGGTGAAGTGGACATTGTCATCGGCACCCACCGGCTCATATCGAACGATATCGCCTTCAAAGATCTCGGCCTCGTCATCATCGACGAAGAGCAGCGTTTCGGTGTGGCGCAGAAGGAGCGGCTGAAGCAACTGCGGACGACCGTCGACATTCTGGCGATGACGGCCACGCCCATCCCGCGCACGCTCCACTTCTCGCTCATGGGCGCGCGTGACATGAGCATCATCAACACCGCGCCCAACGACCGGCTGCCGACGCACACCTGCATTGCCCACTTCGACGAGGAACTCATCCGCGAGGCGATCCAGCGCGAACTGCGACGCCAAGGCCAGGTCTTCTTCCTGCACAACCGCGTCCAGACCATCGTGCCGGTGGCCGAATTCGTCCAACGGCTCGCCCCCACGGCGCGCGTCGGGGTCGCGCACGGCCAGATGCACGAGCATGAACTCGAACACGTCATGTGCGCCTTTGTCGATCACGAGATCGACGTCCTCGTCTGCACCACCATTATCGGCTCCGGATTGGACATTCCGAACGCGAACACCATCATCGTCAATCGCGCCGACTGCTTTGGCCTGGCGGAGCTATACCAACTACGCGGACGCGTCGGCCGGTACAAGAACCGTGCGTTCGCCTACCTATTGGTGCCGGGCGACCGCGCACTCAGCGAGGATGCACAGAAACGCCTCAAAGCCCTTGAGGATTTCTCGACCCTCGGCTCCGGATTCCGCGTGGCCATGCGTGATCTGGAAATCCGCGGATGCGGGAACATCCTCGGCGCCGAGCAAAGCGGACATATCGCTTCCGTCGGCTACGACACCTACGCCCAGCTCATCCAGGACGCCGTGGCCGAGGTGAAGGGCGAGCCGTTGGCCCGGCGGTCGTTGCCGCCCTTCGAAGTGGCCGTCGACGCCTTCATTCCCGAGGAGTACGTGCCGTCCGAGACACAGAAGATCACGTTGTACAAACGGATTGCCGGATTGCAGTCCCTTGACGAAGTCCGCGAGATGACCGAAGAACTGGCCGACCGCTTCGGCACCGTGCCGAAGCCGGTGAAGCGGCTGTTGGAGGTCATGCGCGTGCGGGCGCGCGCCGCCGAGATCGGCGTGCGCCGCGTGGCTGCCACCAAGGACGCCGTACTCGTCGAATTCGATTCCGGGCACATCCTGAGCCGAAAGGCGCGCCAAACGCTCGCCGCCGAGTTCGGCAGCCGCCTCCAGTTCGCCTGGCGCGACCAACCCGCGGTCACGCTGGCCCTCGCGCCCGATGTGGAGCGCGACGCCGTCGCCGCCGCCCAACACTTCCTCAAGGCCCTCGGTGAGGCGTGACTCGATCCTGCGCCGATCCTCGGCGAGAACGTGACGCTCTCCTTGGCCTGACTGCGCCGCCGCCCGTCGCTCCGCTTCCAACGCTTGCCTCCGACACGGGCTCTTGGCCGTACCCAGCATTTCATCCATCGAGCAAAGACTTCGCCGCAAAGCCAGCGTTGGTGACGTCCGGACGCTTTCCACAGCATCGGTGGAGTAGAAAGAGGAAACATGCCCCGCCTAGAATGACGACGCTATTGGGTGATTCGGCATCGGCAGTTTTGTGGCGCGGTGCAAGGAAGGCCCGTGGAGGCTGGAGTATGCAGAACACATTCGGTCGACGCGCGTTTCTTATCCGCGGCGTTGGCACGGTAGCGTTGGGGGCTGCGGACGGTGCCTCCGAAAGGCTGAGCGGCGCGGCGGATGTGTTGCATGAACCGGCGCGTGATGTGCCGGTGGCGGGCACGTCGGACGTCGTGGTATGTGGCGGCGGGCCGGCGGGCGTTGCAGCGGCCCTCGCGGCCGCCCGAGCGGGCGCGTCGACGCGGCTCATCGACGCCAACGGCTGCCTCGGCGGTATCTGGACGGCGGGACTTCTGAGCTGGATCATCGACGCCGGCGACAAGGGCGGTATCATGCGCGAGATCATGAACGCGCTCAAGGCTATGGGCGCCCCAACGGAAGGCGAACGCATGGCCTACGATCCGGAACTCATGACGGTGCTGCTCGAGAGCAAGTGCGTCGAGGCCGGCGTGCAGGTACACCTCCACACGCGTGTGGTCGCGGCCGCGCGCAATGACGCCAACCGAATCACGCATGCCGTCACGGAATCGAAGTCAGGACGCCGCGCGTTTGTGGCCAAGGTCTTCGTGGACGCCACGGGCGATGGCGACCTGGCGGCCCTCGCCTCGTGCGGTTTCGACGTCGGCCGCGAGGGCACCGGCGAGACGCAGCCGCTCAGCTTGATCGGTCTGCTGACGGGCCTTCGCCGCGACGCGGTGGCCACTTTCGTCTGTAACCTGCCGGAGTCCGAGGGCCACGGCAAAGCCAAGAAGCGTCTCTTCGACGAGATGGCCAAGGCCGGTGTCGAGCCGTCCTACGCGGGGCCGACGCTGTTCTTCATCCGCGACGGCCTGTACGCCCTCATGGCGAATCACGAGTACGGCGTCGCGGCCACGGACGCGGACGCCATCAGCGTGGCCACGATACGCGCGCGAACGGAAGTGCACCGGCTGGTGGCGGCCTTGCGCGGCCTCGGCGGCGCCTGGCAAGAGGCGCGCGTTGTGGCTACGGCCGAGCACATCGGCGTGCGTGAAGGCCGCCGAATTCACGGACGCTACACCGTCACCGCCGAGGACCTCGTCAACGGCGCGCGCCACGATGATGCGGTGTGCCGCGTGAGCTTCGGCGTCGATGTGCACTCGACGGACGCCGCCAAGACCAAGGGCATCATGGCCGAGCGCATCCACAGCAAACCCTATGATATTCCCTTCCGCGCACTCGTCGCGCGCGACGTAGACGGCCTACTGCTCGCCGGCCGGTGCATCAGCGGCGATTTCCTGGCGCACTCGAGCTACCGCGTCACGGGAAATGCCGTGCCCATGGGCGAAGCCGCCGGCACGGCCTCGGCCCTGGCCACTGCACGAGGTTGCCTGCCGCACGAACTCGACTGGGCCACTGTCCGTGACGCGATGGCGTCGATCTCGAGTTGACTTGCCGGCGCAGGCGGGCAATACTCGATAGGCAAGGCGGAGTCTGTTCCTCAGCCTTTGTCACAGAGGAGAAGAGGTCATGTACGGACGTTTTGGGATCATCCTCGGATCCTTCATTCTCGTTGTCGGCTTGTCTACCACCAGTGCAGGAGACTCTCAGGCCATGACATCGTATCCTCTTCCGAATCCGATGGGCGGGCTGAGTGCGTTGCCTTTCTTGACGAACGCCGAGACGCGCTCGATCTCGGCCGAGAATCCGAACGGCGAGAAGGGCCGAGGTGGCATGGCCGTGCCGGATCCCTCCGAGCCGAAACCGGCGGCCTCGGCGCGCGCGGCCGACGACCTCGGGCAAGGTTGGAAAGTCCGGCCGTTTCTGCGCGTGAATGCCGGCGAGACCGTCACCATTATGGACATCGACGGCCCGGGCGTCATTCAGCACATCTGGCTCGTCGAAGGCCTGAGCCGCGCGCACATCCTGCGCTTCTATTGGGACAACGAGGAGAGGCCGTCCATCGAGGTGCCTGCGCCCGACTTCTTCGCGGTAGGCCACGAGATGTTCGCGCGCGTCAACTCGGCGGTGGTCGTCGTCAATCCGCAGAATGCGCTCAACTGCTATTGGCCGATGCCGTTCCGCAGACACGCGCGGATCACCTTCACGAACGAGGCGGACCAGGACCTCATGCTCCTGGCGTACCAAATCACGTATGCCTTGACGGACGTGCCGGAGAATGCCGCCTATCTTCACGCCCAATGGCGACGCAGCAGCGGCACCGAGGCCAATCCCTACGTCATCCTCGATGGCGTACAAGGCCAAGGCCGCTACGTCGGAACCTTTCTCGCCTGGACGCAGTTCGAGAAGGGCTGGTTCGGCGAGGGCGAGATCAAGTTTTACATGGACGGCGACAAGGAGTTCCCGACCATCTGCGGTACCGGAACCGAGGACTATTTCTGCGGCAGCTACGGCTTCGCCGAGCCGTATACGACGCCTTACGCCGGCACGACGCTTGCCGCCAGCGATCAGGATGAACCGCCGAACCACTGGAGCCTCTACCGCTGGCACGTTCCGGATCCCATCTGCTTCGCGAGCGACTTGCGCATAACGATTCAGATTCTCGGATGGGGCGGCGACGGCAAGTACAAGCGGCTGCCGGATGACGTGGCCTCCGTCGCCTACTGGTACCAGGCCGAGCCGCACGCGCCGTTTCCGCCGCTGCCGCCACTCGCCGCGCGCGCGCGTATCGAAACCGTGCCTGCGGCCGCAGACGGCAAGTAGGACACCATGGATACGAACACCGATTGGCGCACGTACATCGAAGAGACAGGCCAGACTGAACTGCCGGCTGCGCCACCGGATACCGTCGTCAACGGCTCCTTCGAGGAGGGCGACGGCTCAGCGCCGGATGGCTGGCAACTGGCCTCAGGGGAGTTGGGCGTCTCGACACGGTGGGAAACCGCCGGCGGCGTGGACGGCGGGCGCTGCCTGTGGATCACGCCGCGTGGCGGCGGAGCTTCGTGGCGCGCGCGGCCAATTCCGGTCACGCCCGGCGCCGAGTACGTGTTCCGCTGCGCCATCAAGCGCGACGGCAACCGGCATTGGGCGCACGCGTGCCGCGCGAGTTGGCTATCGCTCGTCTTCCTCGATGCCGATGGGAAGCCGATTCGGCCTGCCGCCACTACGGTTGATGCCCTGGTGCCGGTGCGATGCCGCAAGACGGCGGATTGGGTCGACGCGTGGCGACACGTCGTAGCGCCGCCGGAGGCGCGCCATCTCGAGATCGGGTTCCAAATCCTCCGAGGCGAGCCAAAGCTCGACGACGCCTACGGCTTCCGGAAGTTCTGGCATGGCGATATCGATACCGGCCAGTGGTGGATCGACGACGTGCGGCTTGAGCGCCTGCCCGTCGAAGCGGAGCCGGCGTACGGTCGCCTCACTATCCGTGTTCCGGACGGAGGCACGCGACTCCGAATCACGGGCGCGAGCGGCGAAGCCGTCATGCCGGAGGCGGTCGCCACCTACTCGCACGGCGGCGGCTGTTTTCACGCGTTGCGCGACACGATCGAGGTGCCGCTGACACCGGGCCAATATACCGTCGAGGCCATGCGCGGATTCCAGCGCCGGCCGTTCCGCGCCGAGGTCAAGGTTATCGAGGGCGAGTTGACCGTCGTGGAACCTACGCTACCGCGTATCGCCGACGGGACTCAGCGAGGCTGGTACGAGGGCGATCACCACGTCCACCTCAGTTTTCACGGCAGCACGCGGCACCCCCTGATGACGATCAACGATCTCTATCGCGTCGCGCGCGGCGAAGGTCTCGATTTCGTGTCGTTTTGCGGCGAGCTCGTCGATCAGCACGCCTACGCCGACTGGCGCGATCGCGGTAGGCCGGCCGACGCGAGGCCCGATGGCGCGTTCGAGGCGCCGGACTTTGTCGCGAGCGTGTCGCACGAAGTGACGCAAGATCTCCTCGGCCATGTCTGCCTCGTGAACGCGCCGGGCCATATCGCGCCGGGCCATCCGTGGTGGATCGCGCCGACGAACGCACACATCGTGGAAACCGTGCTTCACGGCGACCGCCACGGCACGCAAGGCGCCGTGGTCATGGCCCATCCCTACGATAGCCTGTCGGCGGACAACCTGCTTCAGGTACTGGCCGATCCGACAATCACCTGCCTCGAACGCGAGTTGCCCGTCGACGCAGCCCTCGGCTATGCGCACACCATGGACTTCCTCGCCGTCGAGCCGCCCGCCGACCTCGACCTGCGTTTTCGCGACTACTTCCGCTTGCTCAATCTCGGCCTGAGGATTGGCGTCAGCGGCGCATCCGATGCCTACGTGGATCAAGGCACCGAGATCGTCGGCTCGCTTCGGACTGTTGTGAGGGCCGAGGCGTTCACGATGAATGCCATCGCGCAGGCGTACCGCGCCCAACGTACCTACACGACCAACGGGCCCGTGCTCGAGTTCGGCGTGAATGGTGCGTCGCCCGGCGACACGACGATGGGGCCTGGCGCGCGCATTGAGGCGAGGGCCTACTCGAACTGGGGCCTCGCCCGGCTCGAGGTCATCGCCAACGGCGAAGTCGTGGCCGACGCGATGCCGGATAGCGACGGCTGGGCGCGCATCGATGCCGAGATCCGCCTCGAGCGCTCGGGCTGGCTCATCGCGCGCTGCTGGGGGCCGGCGCACAGCGCGCTCAACACGCAGTCCGTGGCGAGCGACCAACATGCCGTCCGCGGCCAATGGGCGGTGACCAGTCCGGTGTACTTCGGCGTATCCGGTAAGCCCATTGCCCCGAAGCGCGAAGACGCGGACTATTTCATCCGCTGGATTGACGCTTCGTGCGAGGCGATACGCGGTCGCCGTGGCGTGCTCGAAGGCCAAGGGCCCTACGGCCCGGTCATGAAGGATGAAGACGTCCGAGATGCCCTGGATCTGTTCGGTCGCGCGCGCGCCGTCTACGAGGGCCTCGGCGCGTAGCCGCGCGTGCTCGAAGGAGCGCCTGCGATGAAAGCGATCTTGCCGCAACTCATGCTGATGGCGTTGTGCGCCTCCGGATTGCCGGCGCAATGCCGTTTCGAGTATTCCGAACCCTCCGTGGTCGGCGTCATGTACCACCACTGGTGGGTGCCCGGGCGCTGGATGGACGAGCCGCGCAACTATGCGTACGAACCCATTCTCGGCCATTACGATAACGCCGATCCGGCGGTGATCCGGCAGCACATCGCCTGGGCGAAGCAATACGGCATCAACACCTTCGTGTTGAACTTCTGGCTCACGGACCACGACTGGTGGTGGGTGGATCGCAACACCGCCGCCATCGCCGACCTCTGCGATGAGGAGGGCATTTCCTACTTCTTCCTCATGGACGGCTGGTTCAACTTCGAGGACGCCGACGACCAGGCCCATGAGATCGCGTGGCGGATCAACGAACGGGCCGCGCCGTATTTCGACCGGCCGGGCTACCTGAGAGAGCAGGGCAAACCGGTGATCTTCTTCTGGGCGGCCGGCGATAGCGATCCGGCGCTCTGGGACGCGGTGCGCGCCGAGATCGAGGCCGTGTCCGGCCCGCTCTTCCTGACGGGCAACCGGTGGGATTGCTTCGATCTGCGGATGATCTACAGTCCGTACAACAGCGCGCTCACCGATCACGAGGGACAACTCGATCATCAGGATCATATCTGGTCCGACCGTAGCGAGGAAGGCAAGCCGTGGGCGCCGACGGCGTTGCCGGGTTTCGATGATCACTTCGTCCGCGACGGCAATCCGGTGATACCGCTAGACGCCGAGTTCTTTCGCGAAAGCCTTCGGACGGCCCTCCGGTACGATCAGTATCATGAAGATCGCCACCGCTGGCTGTTCATCTGCTCGTGGTCCGAGTGGCATGAAGGCAGCCAGATCGAACCCTCCGCGGACTTCGAGGATCCCGAGATCTTCCTGAAAGTGCTGAAGGAGGAACTCGACGCGCGGTCGCGCTGGTAGCCGATCTCTGTGTTCCGCTTCGGCTTGTCTCGGGCGGCGCGTTTCCGATAGGCTCCGACCATAAGCTCGAACGCACGAAGGAGAACCCATCATGCAACTGCGTTCCCTTGTCTCTTCATCATGTATTCTCGCATCGCTCGCGGCGATGCTTGTTCTCGTGTCGCTCGGCGGATGCGCCACCACGCCTGAGGAGCCGTCCGCGGCAACGGTGTTCGAGATGCAGGACCTCTTCGAGGGCGTCCGCATTCCGAATATCGTGGTTGCAACGGACGGCTCGGTGCTGGCCTTCGCGAAGTCCGGCCGCCTGCTGCGCCGCAGCGAGGATGGCGGGCAGACCTGGAGCGCGGCGCAGGAGGTCGGGGCCGACTCGGGCGGCGCGGCCATTGTGGATGAGAACACCGGCGACGTCATGGTCGTCGAATCGACCAGAGGCTATCTGTGGCGTAGCCACGATCACGGCAAGACCTGGGCGCGCGAGGAGATCGTCCTCAAGGCCAACCCATACGGCCATGGCACGCCCGACGGTATCCCGGCGTCCACGAACTGCTCAGAATCCGGCATCACGCTGAAGTACGGCGAACACGCCGGGCGTTTGCTGATGCCGGCGCGCATTATGCCGCCCAAGGGCAATAACGACCAGGAGTGGTGGCCGTTCCACTACAACTCGGCCATATCGAGCGACGATGGCGGGAAAACCTGGCAGGCGAGTTGGCCCGTGCAGAGCGGTACCGGCGAAGGCACCTTGGCCGAGCTCTCGGACGGCAAGATCTACTACAACTCGCGGTCGCACATGTCGGTAGATCATCGCCGCCGAATCGCATGGAGCCACGATGGCGGCACGATGTTCGTGGACTGGCGCGTGTGCGACGACCTGCGCGAAGTCGGCGAGCCCTTCTACTTCAAGTACGGCAGCGAGCCGAGCTACGGCTGCAACGCCGGCCTCGTCCGGCTACCCCTCGAAGCCACCGGCGGCAAGGACGTCCTCGTGTTCAGCACACCGGACAATCCCGGCAAAACGCGTATCCGGATGACCGTGAACGCCAGTTTTGATCGTGGAAAGACCTGGCCCGTGAAACGCCTCGTGTACGAAGGGCCCAGCGCCTACTCATCGCTCGCCGCGGACAAGCAAGGCAACATCTTCCTGCTCTTCGAGCGCGGCGAGACCAAGCTCTACGAGACCATGGCCGTGGTGCGGTTCAACCTCGCCTGGCTCACGGAAGGCCACGATCTGGCGGCGTTGCTCGGCGAGTAGGCGGAAGCGCAGGCGAGGTCGCGAGAGTAGAAGCGGCACCCCTGCCGCGGCTATCCTCCGCTCTTCACAGCAAGGCTGCGAGGATGCACCACATGAGCATGCGGATACGCGAGCATCTTGCTATCCACCGTGACCAACGGACACGAATGTGCCCGTGCTGTAGCTATGATGATTCGATCAGCCGGGTCCCCGTGGAACTCGCCCGGCAGGCGGCAGGAATCGACAGCGATTTCCGCCGAGAGTTCCAGTGGCACGACCCCCGCCCGGCCCAGAGCTAGGGACAACCACTCATCCAGCGGCCGCCCAAAATCCAGTCGGCCCCGGCCATGAAGCATCGCCACTTCCCAACACGAGAACACGCTGACACCGATCTCACCAACCCGCAACCCGTCAAGATAGCCGTAGCATCCCCGCGGTAACGCCGGATCCCCATTGATCCACCAAACCCAGATGTGCGTGTCCAGAACAATCACTCGTCCGCCGCCCATTCCTGCTCAGAAATGGCCGGTTCGAGAGGCGCATCGTAGCGATACGCCAACCCGCGAAGCGGAAACCGGCCATCGGTATCGGTCCCCGAGCTCTCGCCAGCGTTCGGCACAACCCCGGCCAACTCGATCTCCACGACGGCGCCATCCGGCAATGCCACCGGCTCATCGAGTACGATGGTTCCGTTTTCTACATGTCCCGTGTACGTCATCTGCCGCGCTCCCAGCTCTTGCTCCCCGATTATAGCACACGCGCCGGTTGCCTCATGCACCTGCATGTGCCTACATGCACGCGCGAGGAACGGCACATTGCGTAATGCCTGGTGTTCTGGTGCCTAATGCTCTGGTGCCGGGTGATGCGGGGACGACACGTCGGCCATGCCCCAGGCGTAGACCGTCACGTCCTTGCTCGAGGCTTCGTCGATGCGCGTCATGTTGGCGCGTACCCAGGCGTTGTCGTCGGCGATCTGGGGAAACACGTCGACGACATCGAAACGCCACCATTCGGCGATGAAGTATCCTTTGGGATGCTCGGCGACGAACGCCTCGATGGCGGCGACATCGTGGAGGCCTTCGAGGCCGGTCTCGCCGACTTCCTGCGGCAGCCACTTGCTCGGATACCAGTTGTCGACGCGGCCAACGTAGTACAACACGGGCAGGTAGGTTGTCGTCAGGACGGCCGTGTCCGGATCGAGACGCTCGCGGACGTAACGGCAGGGCTCGCGCCATTGCGGATGGCGGCGTGCGAGGGTGGTATCTGCGCCACGGGCGGCATCGACCGAATCGCCCACGAGGTATACGGCCGATACGGCCAGGCGGCCGAGGAAGGCCAGTACGAGTAGGCCGGCGGCCGCGTGTTTCCACGAACGCCGCATGCGAGGCAGAAAACCGCACAGCATGACGAGACCGTACGAAAAGGCCGCCACGTAGAACGGAAACGCGAAGTACATGAACCGTGGCCGGCGGTAGCTCACCAGGAACGAAAGGCAGAGCACAGGCGCCCAGAAGGCCAGCGCCGCGAAGAGTCCGCGCCGGCGTTCGCGGATAATCATGCCGGCGTAACCGATGAGCGCCAGTGCGAGGAACCCGACGCTCAGATTCCGGCCCAGCCAATCCAGGTAGTAAAGATGGCTCGCGCGCAACGGATCCACCCTTGTGCCGCCAAGGCCGGCCTCCTTGAAAATGGCCAGGGAATCCGCCCTGGGAAGGAAGAGGTAGTAACCCATCATCGTCGCGGCGCCGATCGCGCCTACCGCAAGGCCGTAGAGCATCCAGCGCGAGCGAATGCGTCTCGTGCTCACGAATGCGAGGAATGCGTACGTGCCCAACGGGGCGAGAAACAACACCGAGTGCAACGAGATGGCAATACCGCACAGGTACACGCACAATGCGCCAACGCCGCAGGCTGCGAGGGTGCTGGCGCGGCGTTTCGTGACGAGGCACTGCGTGATCAGGATCATGCAAAGATACGCCGTCTGCTGGAGCGTGTAGAATCGCGCCTCGCGCGACCACGCGACGCTCCACGGCGACAGGGCCAGCGCAAAGGCCGTGACTAGGGCCGTCGCACGACCCAACAAGGGACGCACGGTGAAGAATGCGAGGAACACGTTCACCGTAGCGAGCAGAACCGAAGGAAACCGCATGGCGAACTCACCGTCGCCGAAGAGGCGGACGACGGGAGCGAGCAATGCGTGGTACAGCGGCGCGCTGGCGATGGGATCGCCGCTGGGCAGGAGGGCGCGTCCGCAGGTGGCGACGCTCTTGGCCACGAACACGTGCACGAGTTCATCGTGCCAGAGACTGGGCTTGGCGAGATTCAACGCGCCGAGAATGAACGCCAGCGCCGCCGCGACGACGAGTAGTCGCCACTCGCCGCGCGTTACCGGTGTCGATGCCCTTCCGGCCGGGTCGATGTCGCTCCAATCGGAGGCCATGCACTCCTCATCGCCGAGCACACGCCGTGGGCCCATGGTGAACAGGCGGTCTTCCGGAAACAATTCATCCAGCTTGCGCTCGGCTGGGCGATAACTTACCATGCGGCAGGCTCCATTGCCAGTCATCGGAGACGGACGCGAATTGGATACGTCGGCAACAACCATAACGATCGCCATCTGTGCCCGAAATGCGCAGAACATCATCGGTGCGTGTCTCGAGAGCATCCAGGCGCAAACCGTGCCGCCGGACGAGGTGATCGTCGCGGTCGACGAGCTTGGCGATCCGACGGGCGAGGTGGCCCGCCGGTTCGGCGCGCGCGTCATCGCGAGCAACGCGACGGGCCTCTATGAAGCGCGCAACGCCGTCCTCGATGGGTGCACCACGGACTATCTCGCGTTCACCGATGCGGACTGCGAACTCGTGCCGGAATGGATCGAGCGCGCCAAGGCCGTCCTGGACACGCACGAAGACGTCGGCGGCGGCACCGGACGGCATCCGCCCGTTGGGCCGCGAAACCTCGCCGGCTGGCTGCACCATATGTGGTTCATCGTCGAGACGCGCGCCACCGGCGAAACGGACGGTGTCATCGGCGGCAACAGCTACTTCCGCGCGAGCGCCCTCCGCGCGGCGGGCGGCTGGCTGAACCTACCGGGCCACAGCGCCGCCGAAGACGTGTATATCTCGCTAGCCCTGCGCCAGTGCGGCTTCCGGATCTGGTTCGAGGAGGGCGTCGCGGCGCGGCACCACTATGAAACCCGCCTGAAAGGCCTCTGGCGCAAGGCGGTCATGATGGGCAAAGACATCGTCGTCATGCACCGCGCGGCGGGCTGGCGCGGTCGGCTGTGGTGGTACACACTGGCCATTCCGTGCGTGGCCGGCATGCTGTTGGTCGGTGTCGCCGCGTTGGCCTTGAACGGCCTGCTCGGACTGGCGATCATAGCCGCGCCGCTTGTCGCCACGCTGGCCTACTTGGTGAGGAGCTTTGGCAGTCTCAAGATGGCCTTGCCTCGCTGGGCGGCGCGCTGGGTACTCATCTGGCCGTACTCGTGGGGCATCCTCAAGGGCCTGGTCGCGCCGATCCCTTCGACCGCGCGTCGGCCGAGATAGGCGAGATGCGAATGGACACCGACATCCCCCACCACAGCGCATCGACGGCGGGCGGCGGCCGGGTGAAGGTGTGTCTTGCCTGTTCCCATGGAGGACACCTCACGGAAATGCTTCAGTTGCAGCCGGCTTTCGACGACTGCGACACGTTCTTCTTTTGTTACGAGGCCGAAACGACACGGGCGTTGCCTCGGGCCTACCTCGTGCCGAACATGGCGCGAAGCCCCGTCGAGTTTGTCAAGAACCTCGTGCGTGTCTGGCGCATCTTCCGGCATGAGCAACCAGATCTTGTGGTATCCACGGGCGCCGAGATCGCGTTGCCCGTGCTCGCCATCGCCAAGCTCCGGCGCACGCCGGTGGTATACATCGAGTGCGGCGCCCAGGTGGCCCATCCTTCGTTCACCGGCCGGATCATGTACTGGCTTGCCGACGAGTTCTACGTACAGTGGCACGAGCTGTTGCACGTGTATGGACGCCGAGCCCGCCTTCGTGGGAGCCTCATCGACGAAGACGATCCCGTCGGCGCGGATCGCAGTGCTGAGCGCCGCATGAAGGTTACGCTCGTACACCCGGCCCTCGAGCGTCGCTTCTCGAGCGATCAGCCGCCGCTCGGACTGGCCTATCTGGCCTCGGCGCTCGAACGGCACGGATGCGAGGTCCGCGTCATCGATGCCCATGCCGAGAAGCTGTGCCCAACTCATGTCGCGCGCCTCATCGAGGCGCAATCGCCGGACATGGTCGGCGTGAGCGTGACAACGCCCTTGTTGCCCGCCGCGTTGGACATTGCGCGACGGCTTCGTGCGCACCATCCGGCGCCCATCTTGGTCGCCGGCGGCCCGCACGCCACCGTATTGCCGGAAGACCTCTTGGTCGCCGAGGCGTTCGACTACGTGGTTCGCGGCGAAGGCGAACAGACGATCATCGAGCTGATCGAGGCCCGGCTGGCGAACGCCGGCATCGAGGCCGTAGCCGGGCTCTCTTACCGGGGCGAGGGCGGAATCACGCATAACGCTGCGCGGACGCTGATGGAACGGATTGGCGAACTCCCCCACCCCGACTGGTCACTGTTCCCCACCAAGCAGTACTCGAGCCTGGTGCGCCGCAACAGCCACTGCCTGCCCATCGCCACCAGTCGAGGCTGTCCGTTTGCCTGCAGCTTCTGCTACAAGGGCATCTCCGGCACGCGCGTGCGGTTGCGCACGCCGGAGGACGTCGTTGACGAATGGGCCATGCTGGTCGAGCGCTACGGCGTCCACGAGATCGCCGTCATTGACGACGCCTTCACCATCAACCCCGCCCGCGTGCTCAAGATCTGCGCGTTGCTGGTTGAGCGCGGCCTGAACAAGACCCCGTGGTCCACCACGAACGGCATTCGGGTGGACAACGTGACCGACGAACTCATGGTGGCCATGCGCGGGGCCGGCTGCTACCGTGTGTACTTCGGCATCGAGTCCGGCGTGCAATCCGTCGTCGACCGACTCGGCAAACGCATCACGCTGGAGCAGGTTCGCGCGGCCGTACGCGCCGCCAAGGCGGCCGGCCTCGAGGTGGGCGGCTACTTCATGTTCGGCAACCTAGGCGAATCGGCGGCCGACATGGACGCCACCATCCGGTTTGCTATGGCGCTCGGGATCGACTACGCGCAGTTCACCATCGCCACGCCCTATCCGGGCACCCGCATGTTCGAGGACGTGCAGGCGCAAGGAACCATGCTGATCCACTCCTGGGAGGAACTCGCCACCTTCGGCCGATTGACGTTCACGGTGGGCGACGTGACACCGGATCTCGTCGCACGCAAGTTCCGAAAGGCCATCCGACGGTTCTACTTGCGGCCGCAGTATCTCTTCCGCCACGTTCGAGGGCTGTTCACGTGGGAGGGCATGTGGAGTCGTGTGTCGGGAGCCGGCGTCGTCGTGCGACTGGCCCTGTTTGGAGGACGCTAGTGCACGGGGTAGCGATACAACGAACGGGAGAGGACCGGGTGGCATTGAGTCGGGAGTGCGCAGAATGATCTACGTCACCGTCGGCACCATGTTTCTGGACTTCCCGAGACTCATCAACGCCGTGGATCGGATTGCTCAGGACACAGGCGAACGCGTGGTGCTGCAGAAGGGCATGGGCACCACGATTCCGAAGCACTGCGAGTGCTTCGACTTCAAACCGCGCGACGAGATCCTCGCGTTGCAGGCCGAAGCGCGAGTGATCGTGTGTCATGCCGGCATCGGTTCCGTCATGGACGCCCTCGAGGCGCGCCGTCCGATGATCGTCGTGCCGCGCCTGAAAGCCTTTGGTGAACACATGAACGATCACCAACTGGACATTGCGCAGGCCGTCGAGCGCCGAGGTTGGGGGCGGATGGTACGCGATATGGGGGAACTCCCGGGCGCGTGCCGGAACCCGCCACCGGTGCCCCACGACTATCGCCCGGCCCGACATCGCCTCGTGGCCGCCGTACGCGAGATGGTCGAACGGGCGAAGGCCTAGAGAGAGCCCTCGTGTCCAAGCCGCTGTCCTCTCGACGCGCGGCCGAGGAACGCCGTCCGTGAGTGCCCTCGACGCCCAGGCCGTTGTCACTGTCTCTCCTGAGAAGTCGGCGACCGATTCACTTGTGCGCTGTCAGGCACCGGTCGCCAGTCGGCCCGGCGCCAAATGAAAACGAGGTGCCCTCGTCACCAACACGACTCGGGCACCTCAGGACAAAATCACGCGGTTGCTCCGCGAGCCTAGATCTTCGACTTGGGCACTTTCACCGGCGCGCCGGTTTCGGCGGATTTCCAGGCAGCCTCGGTAACCTCGATGGTCCGGAGGCCGCACTCAGCCGGCGCTTGCGGCACGTCGTTGCCGAGGATGCAATCGATGAAGTTCGAGTCCGGATTCTTGGTGTACTTGGGCAGTTTCACCTCGACGGGCTTGCCGGTGGCGTCTTGCTGAATCAGGCCGAGGCCCTGGCGCAGGTAGAACGCGCCTTTCTCGCCGACGATCGAGTGGTCTTCGTACCACGTGGGCGCGTTGCCGATAACGGACATGCTGCCGAGGGCGCCGTTCTCGAACTTCATGGCCAGCGTGTTGTTGATATCGACCTCCGTGCCGAAGAAGTCGTTCTTCGAGAACACCTCGGCAACTTTGAGGCCGCTCACCCACATCACAATGTCGATGAGATGGCTGCCGGAGTCGTTCAACTGGCCGCCTCCGGACCACACCATCTCCTGACGCCACGTACCTTTGGTGGCGCGGAGCCATTCCTGGGACTGGATCGCCTGGACGAACTGGATCTTGCCGAGAACGCCTTTGGCGATCTGGTCGCGCATGTAGCGGAACTGGGGATCGTAGTGCCGCTGATAGGAGAGCGAGAGCACGCGCTTGGCCTTGCGCGCCGTCTGAATCAGGGCCTTGGCATGTTGAATGGTACAGACCATGGGCTTCTCGGACAGGACATGAAGGCCTTTGCGCAAGGAGGTCGTGCTCTGCTCGAAGTGTACCGTGTGGGGACTGAGGATGAGGACGGCGTCGAGCTGCTCGTTCTTGAGCATGTCGCGGTAGTCTTCATACGTGGGCAAGCCTTCGGAACCCGGACACCGCTCGTAGAAAATCTTGAGCTTATCCGGATTCGGATCGTTCAACGCAACGATTTGGGCCTTCTTCGTGGCCAGCAACCGTTGATAGTGGCCATGGGAAATTCCCCCACAACCGATAAACCCGATGCGCACCTTCTTAGCCATGACCCAAACACCTCCCATTGTAGCCTGTTGACATCGTGCCTGCGTGGATCCGGCGCATGGTAGCAACGCTTCAATCCGAAGTCAACAGAATGATAATGCAGGGTGCCTTTGCGTTTGGTCACCGGAATGAAGTAAAATAGCGCCCTTCTTGTGCACGTCTCCCGCCCATGAGCGAGTATCCCGGCCCGTGAGGACATTTAGGGGCAATATGGCGTCCATCGAACAGATTCGAAATGTGGCGATTATCGCCCACATCGACCACGGAAAGACGACGCTGATCGATAGCATCTTCCGTGCCACGCGCGTGTTCCGCGAGAACGCGCGTGTGGCCGAACGGGTGATGGACAACAACGAGATCGAGCGGGAACGCGGCATCACCATTCGCGCGAAGCATTGCACCGTGGAGTGGAACGGCTACCTCATCAACATCGTTGACACGCCCGGCCATGCCGATTTCTCGGGCGAGGTGGAGCGCATCCTGTCCATGGTCGACTCCGTGCTTCTCCTGGTGGACGCCAATGAGGGTCCGATGCCGCAAACGCGTTACGTTCTCATGCGGGCGTTGCGGCTCGCCTTGCGGCCTATCGTCATTGTGAATAAGGCGGATCGGCCGCTCGCCGATCCGCACGGCGCCCTCGACAAGACCTTCGACCTGTTCCTCGAGCTGGGCGCAACGGATGCCCAGTGCGATTTCCCGGTGCTCTACGGCTCGGGCCTGCACGGGTGGATCGTGCGCGACCTCGACACGGATCCCCGGGACGGCATCGACGCCCTGTTCGAAACCATTGTCCAGGAGATCCCCGCGCCCACGGGCGATCCGGATGCTCCCTTCGTCATGCAGGTGAGCACCCTGGGCTGGCGGGACCACATCGGCCGGACCGGGACGGGCCGCGTTCTCCAGGGGCGACTCCGGAAAGGCGAGCCGGTTGCGCGGGTGACGACGCGCTGGAAGCACGCGGAATGGTTGCGCGGACATGATCGCCGGCAGCGCGAGGAGTGGGAGATCACGGGGAGTTCGACGGAGCGCACGACGTATCTGTGGGTGACGCGTGGCCTCGATTCCGTAGCCTGCGACGAAGTCAGCGCGGGCGACATCGTAACGGTCGCCGGCCCGAAGACGTTGGACATCGGAGACACGCTCGCCGAGGTCGGACTCGAGAATCTGGCCCTTCCGCCACTTGAAATCGAGGAACCGACGGTGTCCGTATCGTTTTTGGTCAACAACGGCCCCTTCGCAGGCCAGGAAGGCAGAGCGGCCACGCTGCGCCAGATCAAGACTCGGCTTGATCGTGAACTCCGCACCAATGTGGCGTTGCGTGCCGAGACTACGGATCGCGGCGACGGCATGAAGGTGTCGGGCCGGGGCGAGCTGCACCTCGCCATCCTTATCGAGGAGATGCGCCGGGAGGGCATGGAGTTCTGCGTGTCGTCGCCCGAGGTCATCACGCACCGCGATCCCGAGGGACGGCTGCTGGAGCCCTTCGAGGAACTGATTGTCGATGTTCCCTTCGAGTTCCAGGGCACAGTGATCGAGAAGGTGTCGCAGCGAAAAGGCCAGCTTCTGAACATGGAAAACAACGGTGCCGGGATGGTACGGATCGAGTTCCGGATCCCGACGCGCGGCCTCATCGGCTATCGTAGCGAGTTCCTCACGGACACGCGCGGCCTGGGCATCATGGCCTCGCGGTTCAGCGGCTACGGTCCCTCCTGTGGCGAACTGACCACGCGCAGCCGAGGCTCAATGGTAAGCATGGACTCGGGCGAGGCGACGTCCTACAGTCTCGAGAACCTCCAGCAACGTGGCGTCCTATTCATATCGCCGATAGACGCCATCTACGAGGGCATGATCGTCGGCGAGCATTCGCGTCCCGGCGACCTGCCGTGCAATCCCACCAAACGCAAGGCGCTAACCAATCATCGGGCCGCCGGGAAGGATCATACGATCGGGCTCGACGTACCGCGCACCCTTACGCTCGATGCCGCCCTCGAATGGATCGCGCCCGACGAGCTCGTCGAGGTCACGCCCAAAAGCATCCGCGTGCGCAAAGCGATCTGCGCCAGCGAAGAGCGCAAGCGCGAGTTCAAACGCAACGCCGCCGGCTGACGCCGCGGCCTCCTCCACTTGTGATTCGACTCGGGGAACTCCTACCATGGCGGTGATGGTGGAGCACAATGCGTCGAGAGGAGAAGATGCCGCATGAACGCGTCGATCAATCGGAGGGGATTCCTCAAGAATGTAGCGGCGGCCGCGTCGGCATCGGTGATGGCGCGCGCGACGGCTCAGGGGACGGCGGCCAATGCGAGGGTCAAGGCGGGCGTAATCGGCCTCGGCAGCCGCGGTAGCATGATCGCCGGCATGGTACGTGGGCACGACGGTTACGAGGTCGTAGCCGTGGCGGACTACTTCCAGGAAGTCGCCGATCGGGCCGGCGAGAAGCTCGGCGTGCCGAACGCGCGACGGTTCAGCGGTCTCGAGGGCTATCGACGCCTGCTCGACACGGACGTGGAGGCGGTCTTCCTGGAAACGCCGCCATACTGTTTCCCGGAGCATGTCGAGGCCGCCGTCGACGCCGGCCGGCACGTGTACATGGCCAAGCCTATCGCGTGCGACGTGCCCGGCGCGCTCCGCGTCGATGCGGCCGCCAAGAAAGCCAAGGCCGGCAATAAGGTGTTTCTGGTCGATTTCCAGATGCGCACGGAGCCCTTGGTGATCGAGGGTATCGAGCGTATCCACGGCGGCGAGGTCGGACCTATCGGGTTGCTTAGCTCGATCTACACCGATGAAGGCTTCTCGGATCCGCCGCAGACCGATACCATTGAGAGCCGCCTCCAGCACCTCGTGTGGGTGAACGACACGGCCTTGGGCGGCGGTTTCCTCGTCAACGCCGGGATCCATGCCGTCGACGTGGGCCTGTGGTTGGCCGGCGCCAATCCGGTGGCCGCCATGGGATCGTCGCGCCTGATACGTGGCGATCCGCACGGGGACACGCATGACGTGTACTCGCTCACCTACGAGTTCGCCGACGGACTGGCGCTGAATCACCAAGGCGAGCATGTGAAGAACCGGTTCGGCTTCTGTTGCGAGTGTTCGGCCTATTGCCGAGACGGCTACCTCGACACGGCCTATGTAGGTCAGGTCCGCATTCTGGGCAATAGCGCCGGCTGGCGGGGTGGCGAGGTCGAGGCGTTGTACACCGAAGGGGCCAAACGAAACATCGCAGCGTTCCATCAGTGCGTTGTCAACGGCAACTGCACGAACGGCACCGTCGATCCAAGCATCAACGCCACGTTGGCCACGATCCTCGGCCGCGAGGCCTGCGAACGCAAGACGCGCGTGACATGGGAGCAGATGCTGGGCGAGAACCGTCGACTCGAACCCAACCTGGCCGGCCTCAAGGCCTAGCCGAGCCCATCAACAGACGGCAATCAGGCAGACGTCGAGGTCCGTCTCCAATTCTTGAAGACCCATGAGCATGTCCGCATCAATGGGCGCGAACTCGACGTCGACCTCCGACAAGGCCAGGATCTTGAGTCCGGACTTCTTCTCGAAACACCGCAAGGCATCGAGTTGGGCGTCCGTCAGCTTGGCAAGGGTGTAGAGCATCGCTATCCTCTCCCGGTTGTGGCCCGGCCTTCAGTATCGCCCAAGGCGGGGCGGAGGTCAACGAGAATGCGTGGGGAACTGGCCGGATCGGACGGATCTTGAGGCGTCGGCCCATGGCGGCCTACAATGCCGACGGTACCAGGAGAAAGACACTATGGATAAGGCACAGCTCTCAAGGCGAGGATTCCTCGTGGCGAGCGGCGGCGGGGCACTGGCCGCCCAGGCAACGGCCGCAGGCGAGACGGCAGACGGCGAGGCGAAACCGCGCGGTCGCCAGCGCCTCAGCCTCGACCAGCTCGAGGCCTGGGAAGCTCTCGGCTACGGCATGTTCATTCATTTTGGCATGAGCACCTATGTCCAGAACGAGTTGCCTGACGGCAAGGCCCCCGCGACAACCTACGCGCCCGACCAGTTGGACGTGGGCCAGTGGGTATCGGTGGCGCGGGACGCCGGAATGAAGTACGCCGTCCTGACCACGAAGCACGTGGCCGGTCATTGCCTCTGGCCGACGAAACACACGGACTACTCGGTGGTCAACAGCGCCGACAAGACAGACGTGGTCGAGCGATTCATCACGGCATGCCGCGAGAAGGGCGTGCTACCGGGCTTCTACTACTGCTCGTGGGACAACCACAACCGGTTCGGCAGCAAGACGCCGTCGGATCCGCAGGAGGGATCGCCGGCGTATACCACGTCGCTATACCAGACGTTCCAGACGGCACAGATCAGCGAGTTGCTCACGCAATACGGCCCCATCGCCGAGATGTGGGTGGACATTCCCGGGGTCCTCGGCCGCGGCTACCGTCAGTACCTCTACGAGCACATCGCGCGGACGCAGCCGGATATCGTGGTCATGATGAACAGCGGCATCTCGACCGGTGAAACCTACAACGTGGACTACGCATGGCCGTCCGATCTGATCGCCATCGAGCGCAACGTTCCGCCCGGCGCGGGCCATGTGCGATGGCGCACCATCGAGGGCGAGTCGTACTACATGCCTGGAGAAGTATGCGATCCCATCGGTAAAGATTGGTTCTACGTCGATGGCGATGTGCCGCGCCCGGACGACGAGCTCGCCGCGCAGTGGCAGGCGTGCCGGACGCGCGGCGTCAATTTCCTTCTCGACGTTCCGCCCGACCGGCGCGGCCGGATTCCGGACGAGACCGTCCAGGCCCTTCACCGCCTCCGGAAGAACGTAGGCCTTTGATGTGAAACGCGCCGGCCTCGACCCTAGGTCAAGACCGGCGCACACGCGTCGACGCACTCCGGCAGCGCCCGGACGCTCGGGAGGGTATGTTGCTGTCGGCCAAGCGCTACACCGTGTATTCGAAATAGTGCCAGTCGCTCCACGGACACACGCGATTGCCGACCTTGGCACGCACGCGCCACCGTCCGGGTTGAGCACCAACGAACATGTGCTCGTAGCTGGTATCCATGAGCGCGCCCGTTACGAACCACGTCTGTCCGACTTCGGCCGCCCACTTTCCGGCAGCCCGGGCGCCGAATGCGTCTATCTCAACGTTGTAGACGGCACCGCCCAACGCGATGGGATCCCACCGGAAGCGCATTCGACGGGGGAAGTGATCAAACACATCGCCGTCGTAGGGATTCCTGAGCGTGGGGACGACGCCGGTCCACCAGTTCAGCGTTGGGTCGCCGAGCAAGACCATTCCGTAGAACCACTGACGCTCCCACAGCTCGTGCGTAGCGCCCAAAGCCTTCCACCATTCGAGATAGGCCTCGCCGATCGTCTTGCCCGAGCCCATGGGCCCATAGAAGTTCTCGAACATCAGCATGGAACCCGACTTGCTGCTGCCCACCGCCACTAGACCGCTCGCCCGTGAGTCGCCTGTCTTGTCGAAGATGTACCATCCGGCCATGTAGTCGGCCTGCGTGAACCGCGCGTTGCTGCACGCAAACAGATTGTAGAAGAAGGCATCGGCCGGATTGATGTCGCGCAAGTAGCTTGCGGGAACCCACTCGGTTCCGTTGGGGACCTTGAATGAATGGCCGCCCGGCGAGGAATGGGCGCAGACCTGCGCCCAAGCACGGTGTTCGTTGATCTCGGCCTTGTACCGATCCGCGTCGGTGCTTGTCGCATCCGTGATGGTCTCGATGTCGGCCGGCAGGAACATCTGATCGAATGCGCAATCGTCGAAACCGGCCCAGTCGTCATCCACATAGGCGAGCGCGCGGTTCGAGCAGCCAAGCTGTCCCTTGCGGAACTCGTGGTTGCGTCGGAAGTAGTCATTGATCAACGAGGCGTCGTTGCCATTGTTTGTGGGTGTCCAGAGACGACTGATCCACAACTCAGGCTCCACATTGGTCGGGTGCTGGCTGAACTTGCCGTCGTTGTCCGGATCGCTCCACGTGCCGTTCTGATCCATGAAGTAGAGGTCGCAGGGGAACTCCGAGTGCGCACCGTGGAAGTCGTCGTCCATCTCAAACCACGCGACCGGAAGGTTGCCTACCAACAGAGCGCCGGCCAGGGGCAGCTTGCCGTGGATGAAACTGCGTAGTTCCTGGGCCGTTCCCTGTTGCATGGAATAGACGTCGGCGTAATAGCCCTCGTAGGCGACGTCTCGAACGTACTGGTCGATGGCGTCCTTGACGGATGGATACAGGGTCTGATTGACTAGAACGAGGATCTTGGGTTTCAGGAAATACAGGGTCGTGAACTTCGAGAGGTTCTTGAGACCGGGATCGAATTTCGGTCTGGGCTGATGCGTCATCTCGAGCGGCCTGCGGACAGCCACGCGGCGGAACTCCGCGAAAGACTGAGGGGACCGCTGGTCCTGATCAATGTAGTCTAGGTTGCGGACGCGCCGGTAATCGATCTTGAACTGACGCAACTGCCGGACGCTACCGAAGTCGATGTCGGAGAACTGACTAGGCATGTCATGCCTCCTTTCCTTGCGGATGGATACCTCATGGATGAGTACTTCTCTCAACACGAACTAGGAAGTGCCCCGCCTCCACCCTATGTGCCACGCGCCTCCCCTCTTCGTCCATACGAGACGCCGCCCCGAAGATCCGCACCGGGTGCGGATGCAGCCCTGCACCATTAAGGAGCCCCTACAGCAGATCTCCTTCTCGATCACTTCAGCGGATTTTCCCACCCGGATACCGATCGGATTCATGCGTTCGATCGATCCGTTTGCGACACTCCGACTTGATAATTCTATTGTATACCATAGTAGCATTAAATTGTCAAGATGTTTTTCTGTTTCGCAATCACGACGATTTGATCATGTTAAAGCGATGACTTTACTTAACCCCATGTATGTATCATGAGGAGTGCCGCGGCTACAACCTTCGGGCCGGAAACCAGAATGGAGTGCTGCCGAAGGGTGTGGCTTCGCCTGGAAAGGAAAACGCGCCGGCCTCGACCCTAGGTCAAGACCGGCGCGCTATCCGCATCTCGCGTAACGGCGTTACTCGGCGGGGCTTATTGCGTCCACCGGGCAGACATCGGCGCAAGAGCCGCAGTCGGTACACAAACCGGCATCGATCACGTACTTCGGATCGCCCTCGGAAATCGCGTCCACGGGGCACTCTTCCATGCAGCTCCCACACATGATGCAATCATCGGAAATCACATGCGCCATAACTCTCGCTCCTTCAACATTGAGACAACGTGTCGTAGCAGAAGACAGAAAAACCCGCCGGCCGCCAAGGGCCGAACCAGATATCAGTATGATACCTGAAATGCTACGGCATTTTCAAAAGAGCGTCGCGCCGCGAGGCGCTGCTGGAATCCAGTGGGCGCAATGCGCTACAAGGAAACCAGTGAACGCACCGGATCGTACGGTGCGGGTCTTCCCGGATGGGTTCGGCGCGGCGCGAGACGCGCGCCAAGACCACCCAGATCATGCGTAGGGCCTGCCGAACCTGTGGCCCGATGAGGCCGATGTGATGCCCGACCATCGCAGCAGAGCGGTCGTATTTGACTTTGACTACACCCTCGGCGACTCGTCCGAGGGTATCGTCCTGTGCATGAACTCCGCTCTCGAGTCACTCGGGTTCTCGCCAAAGTCGCCGGAGGCCATCTGCAAGACAATCGGCCTGTCGCTGGACGCGACCTTCGAGGCGCTGACCGGCCTGGGCGATGGGGAGACGCGTCGCGCCTTCACGAAGGCATACATCCGGCGCGCCGATGAGATTCTCGAACGTCACATCGTGATATTCCCGGCCGTTCCCGGCGCGTTGCGTCAACTCCGCGCGCATGGTTGCGCCCTTGGCATCGTATCCACGAAATTCCGCTATCGCATCCAGCCTGTGCTCGAGCGAGACGGCTTGCTTGATGCTTTCGGAGTCGTGATCGGCGGCGAGGATGTGGCCGAGTTCAAGCCGGCGCCCGAGGGGCTTCTCAAGGCCATCGAGACGCTTGGTGCAACGCCCGCTGAAGCGGTGTACGTCGGGGACAGTGTCACGGATGTCGAAACGGCCGCCCGGGCAGGCGTGCGGTGCCTCATTGTGCTTTCGGGCGTGACCCCGCGCGAGGCCTTCCACGGCCGTCCGGTATGGGCTGTCTTGAACGACGTGGCCGAGGTACCGGCGTTCATCGAGAACCATCTGTGAATGGGGCGTTCGAACAACCGCGGAGGGGAGAGACAATATGGGATTGCACAGGGCAGGCCGTTCAACGCATCCGCCACGAACCGGGCGTCGCACATTCCTGGCCACGTCTGTCGGCGCAGGTATGGCTCTAGCGGTCTCGGGAACCGCAGATGAGGGCAGAACGTCGATACCTCCTTGGCCCGAGCAGCGCGCGACCATGCGGGCTGCGTGGCTCGAACTGCTCGGCCCGTTTCCCGAACAGGCGCCGCCCCTCGACGCGAAGCAGACGCGCGTCGACGCTATCGAGGGCATCGAATGCCATCACGTGACCTTTCAGTCGGAGCCTCATGACCGCGTCACGGCGTACTTGCTTATCCCCGAGGCCGCGCGGCCCGGCCCAAGCCCTGCCGTCCTCTGTATCCACAGTACGACCCACGGCTCCGGGAAGCGCCGCGTTGTCGGCCTCTCTGGCTCGACGCCCGAGGATCCGCCCGACGAACCCGCCGCGAGTCGGGCCTACGGCCTCGAGTTGGCCCGATGGGGCTACATCACGTTGTCCATCGATCTGATGTGCGATGGAGAACGCATTCCCCAGGGCCTGACGTGCTACGACACCTCGGCCTTCTACGAGCGGCACCCCGAGTGGTCTGCCGTCGGCAAGAACACGTGGGACGCCATGCGCGGCATAGACTTCCTCGAGACGCTGGACTTCGTTGACGCCAAGCGGGTCGGCTGTGTCGGCCATTCTCTCGGCGGCCACAGCAGCCTATTCACGGCCGCCTTCGATGAGCGCGTTGCGGCCGTTGTCTCGAACGGCGGCCAGTTGAGTTGGGTGCGCAACACGGACCACTGGTCGCGGCCGACGGTGCAGAAGCGCGGCCCCGTAAACGACTACGTGTACATCAAACGATTCCGCCCCTATATCGAGGATCCCGACCGGCCCGTGCCTGTGGATTTTGAGCACCTCATGATGATGGTCGCACCTCGGCCCATGCTCATTTCGGCCACGGAAGACGAGATCGCCCGCGATGACTCTATCGAGAAACTCGCCCAGGCGGCCACCATCTACCGGGAGCTGGGAGCCGGCGATCGACCGTCGTTGTTTTCCTTTCCCGGCCAGCACAACTACCCGCCCGTCGCCAAACGGAACAGCTTCAACTGGCTCGATCGATGGCTCGTACACGTACCCGCCATGCCAACGATCTGGCCGGGCGTGAGGGTATAGAATAGACACTTTTGGGGGCTTGGCACGGGCCGAAACGGCGCAACTGCCTGTGGGGAAAGGGCTTATTGGGATATGATAACATTGCGAAAACTGAAATTGTGTTGATACAATATGTGGTGGACTTTTTTGAACAAATGCTATATATTGTGTACGAAGGGGATTGGCTCCTATCTCCGGTTTCATTGGCATCTTCCGGAGAGAAGTCCCCAGGATACCGCGTTCACCGGCAGGCGTTCGGGAGCGCCCGTTTCTGTTGGGTGCAGTATCAACGACGCGGAATGGAAGGATAGTCTGCGGTCTGTCGAGGGCCGGAGTTGTGGGAGGCAGAGATGTTTGAGGTCAAGGAGAAGTTCAGGCTTTCGGAGCGATTCCTTTCGCAGTACCAAGGGCAGCAGCCGGCGTGGGGCCCGCTGGGTTATGTGACCTACAAGCGGACCTATGCGCGGGTGGTTCCGGGCGAGAATGGGCGTACGGAAGAGTATTGGGAAACGGTTAGGCGCGTGGTGGAGGGGTGCTACACGATCCAGTTGAACCACTGCAAGAGCCTCAAGCTCCCGTGGAACCCGCACAAGGCCCAGCGATCGGCCCAAGAGATGTTCGGCCTGATGTGGGGCTTCAAGTTCTTACCGCCGGGCCGCGGATTGTGGATGATGGGGACGGAGTACATCTGGGAACGCGGGTCCGCGGCGCTGAACAACTGCGCGTTTGTGTCCACGGATCAGATCGACGTCAACTTCTCTGAACCATACTGCTTCTTGATGGACATGTCGCTGTTGGGCGTCGGTGTAGCCTTCGACACCAAGGGGGCGGGCCTCGTGACGTTCCAGCAGCCCGTCATCGGGGATGAGACCTACGTGGTTGACGACTCGAAGGAGGGCTGGGTCGACCTCGTGCGCCACGTGCTCGAGTCTTACGTTGGCAAGTGCAAGCGTCCCGCGCACGTGGATTACTCGAAGATCCGGCCGGAGGGTTCGCCCATCAAGAGCTTCGGGGGGATAGCCCCGGGACCGAAACCGCTCATGGCGTGCGTGGAAAACATCGACGGCATCCTCGAAAGCCGCGCGGGCGACCGGGTCACGTCAACGGACATCGCCGACCTGATGAATGTGATCGGCAAGTGCGTCGTCAGCGGCGGGGTGCGCCGCACGGCCGAGCTCGCCCTCGGTAGCCCCGAGGATGACGCCTACCTGAGGCTCAAGGATCCGGAGCTGAACGCGGACAAGCTCAAGGCGTGGCGGTGGGCGTCGAACAACAGCATCGAGGCCCATCGGGGCATGGACTACCGGAAGGTGGGCGCGCAAACGGCGCTCAATGGGGAGCCGGGTTACTTCTGGCTCGAGAATGCGCGGGCCTACGGCCGGCTGAAGGATCCGGCCACGTGGGCCGATGCGAAGGTGGCTGGCACCAATCCGTGCGCCGAGCAGAGCCTCGAGTCCTTCGAGATCTGCAACCTCGTCGAGACGTTTCCCTCGCTGCACGAGTCCTATGAGGACTACCAGCGGACGCTGAAGTTCGCCTACCTCTATGCCAAGACGGTCACGCTGATTCCGACCCACAACGAGCGCACGAACGCTATCATGCTTCGAAACCGACGCATCGGCCTGTCGCAATCCGGCATCGTCGAGTCCTTCGAGCGTCACGGCCGGGCCGCGCACTTCGAGTGGTGCGACAAGGGCTATGCGTACATATGCCACTTGGACAAGGTGTACTCGCAGTGGCTCTGCATTCCGGAGAGCGTCAAGAAGACCAGTGTGAAGCCGAGCGGCACCGTGTCGTTGCTGCCGGGCGTCACGCCGGGCATCCACTATCCCCATTCGCAGTACTACATGCGCACCATCCGCATCGACAAGACCAGCGCGCTGGTCGAGCCTATCCGGACTGCGGGCTACCGCGTCGAAGAGTCCGTCTACGGCGACAACACGCTGGTGGTGTATTTCCCCGTCGAGCACAGCGTGTTCGAGCGATCGAAGCGCGACGTATCGATCTGGGAGCAGGTCGAGAACATCGCCCAGATGCAGTACTACTGGGCGGACAACCAGGTCAGCGCCACGGTCACCTTCGAGCCGAATGAGGCCAAGGATATTCCGCGCATTCTCGAACTGTACGAGGGTCGCCTGAAGTCGCTGAGCTTTCTACCCCTCGTGGATCACAACTATCCGCAAGCACCGTATCAGGAGATTCCCGGCGAGGCCTATTTCGAGGCCGTGTCGAAACTCAAGCCGTTGAACCTGGCCGCCGTCAACACCGACGAGGTGCAGGACCTCTACTGCGACGGCGAGAAGTGCATGCTTGAGAAGCCACCGATGTTTCCGCAGACGACGGAGTTCGAGTTCGTCCGCGACTACGAGCGGGAAAGCGCCGAGGTCTCGCGGTAAGGCTGACACCTCCCGGCGGCCCCGAGCCCTACGCGCGCCAAGTACGAGCGCGGCCGAGATCCTGGGCGAGAAGGGCGCGCGCGATATCGGCATCCTCGGCAACCTGGAAATCAAACATGCCGACGCAGATGAAGTCTGCGCCGTTTTCGAACGCGTATCGAAACCCCTCTTTGGGATGGATGGCGCCAGCACCGAGTACCTTGAAAGCGATCCACGGGCACTCGACCGTCTTCATGAACTCGATGGTCTCCTCGGGCGTCCGCGCCCACACGTTGTCGTGCTCGACGGCCGGGCCCGCTGACCAGTAGCTCTTGCTGTTGAGCGTCTTCATGTAGAAATCGGGTTTGATCCCAGCTTTCTCGCACTCGACCACGACCTCGAGCCGATGCGCCCCGATGCCGCCGATCACCTCGTTCTCCTGGATATGCTCGAGCGCTTTCCCAAGCAATTCGACGCGGCCTTTTTTGACGAACTCGTCGCCAACGCCGCCCTGTATGTAGACGCCCGTGGCACCGTTGTCGACGGCGTGATCGATGTCGGTGAAGAGGTCGCGCTCGGTGGGCTTCACCTGAGCAATCCACTGAAGCTCGCCGCCGCGATCATGCCAGTACGTATTCAGGATGCGCAGCGTGTGGCTGTCGTACCGGAGAATAGCCGTATTCACGCCTTCGGCCCCGACCAGATCGAAGGTCTCCATCACCTTCTCGTCGGTGAAGTAGTGCTCGAGAAGCTGCGACACGTAGATCAGGTCTCGGCTGTGGGCGAATCCGCTGATCAGGTTGCCACCGCAGATCAACCGGCTGATGGTGACATCCTTGATCTTCCCGCAGGGCATCGCCCTCGCTGCCTTCGATGACGCCGCAGCGCCAGCCGGATTGGGGGCTTGCGCCAACAGCGCCCGTTCCTCGAAACTCGTGCCGGCGACCAGCCCTGCCGAAGCGGCCATTGAACGCCTCAGAAAACCTCTTCGACCCAGCTCATCCGTCATCGCATCACCACTCCCGGATCGCTTCCCATATCAGAGGCGCCAGTATATGCCAATCCCGCGTTGGTTCGCGACGTGAGTCGTGCGCGGATGTGACGGGTGCGCGCACGCCATTCGCCTTGGAAGAAGTTGACCCACGCGCCGTCAATCGATAGCGGTGCTATGCGATGCCGTGCTGTCCGGACGGGTTCTGGCAGGTCTCGGTCAAGCAGCGCTGAAACGCGATGCACGCGGTGCCGCCCTGATGCTTGCCTCCTCGGCAAGTGTGAGCGTGCTCGTGGTCGGCCTGGAGCGCGCCGCGATCGACGTGGCCGCCGCGTCCGAGCCGGCGCCATTCTTGCCTCCGGGCGGTCAAGGCGCTTCCGCGTGAGCGACTTGTGTATTCGCCGGCGCAGCACACACCACACGGAACCCGACATCGAACACGCGCCGCCACGGTTCATAGGCCAACCGGAAAGCCGACCGCGCGCGCTTGGGACGATCTCGCCACGAGCCGCCGCGAACCGCTTTTCTCTCGCCGTTATCCAGCGCGTTGCGGCCGTCGTCGTCAACATACGGATAGGCCCGGAAGGCGCTCAGCGTCCATTCGGCGACATTGCCGTGCATATCGTGGAGGCCCCATGGATTGGGCTGGTACTTGCCGACGGCGCACATCAGCCGCTCGCCGTCGTCGAATCGGGCGTCCTTGGGCAGGAAGTCCTCGAAGGGACCCGGGTTGGCGATGGGCTGGGGATTGATGCCGGCGACGGCCAGCCGTTTGACCGATAGGTCCGCCAGATTGGCGAAGAGGCCGAAGTCGGTATCCAGATCGCCCCAGGCCAGCGGCGTTGCGGCGCCTGCCCGGCAGGCCCATTCCCATTCCGCCTCGGTAGGCAGTCGGCAATCAAGACCTGTCCGCTCCGAGAGCCAGGCGCAAAAAGCCCGGGCTTCGTCCCACGTGATCCGGATGACCGGCTGTTCCGGTTCCTCGGCCGTGTATCCGCGCAGCGTGTGGTCCTTGTTGTGCTGGTCGAGGTAGCCACTGCGGTGAAGCGGATCGAACTGGGCATACTGGGCGTTGGTCACCTCGGTTACGCCCATCCAGAACGGTTGCGCAATCCGCACCGGTCCGGGCGGGAACTCGTCCAGGCATCCGTTGGCCTCGCCCATCACGAACTCGCCGGCAGGAACCAGCGCCACCTGCATCGTCACATCATCGCCGAGATCCAGCATCCGTTGCGCCTCCGATCCGGCGGCCTGCTGGCGTTGGCCCGCCTGTCCTGCGTCGAAAGGCCAGTCGGGACACACCGGGGGCGCGATCTCGGGCCGAGGTGTCTCGAGCGGCTTCACAAAGGCCGTGTCCAGGGGCGGGAGTTCAGGAATCACTTCGGGGTCCTCGGGCCGGTTGGCATACTGCCGCCGCATGGCGAGACGCCGTTCGTGGAAGTCTGCCGGGATGTCTCGGTGCTCGTGCCAGGTACCGTGATCCGGCACATTCAGGTCGATCCAGGTGATCAGGCGATCCCACGCCTCGGCATCGAGTTTGACACCGTGATGGCCCTTCTCGATCATCTGCACCAACTCGCTGGTGTCAGCGAAGAACTCGAGCGGCACCTGCATGTGGTAGTCGCTTTCCGGGCCGGGCCGGCGCACATAGGGGTGCAGCGCGAGATAGGCCGGCGTGAAGTTATTCCACCCGTTTCGCTCTTTGGGGCTGAAATCCGGTCGGCCTTCCTTCGAGCCATCGTGGCAGCCGACGCAGTGCTTGCAGAGGACGGGCTGCAGGTCGCGCTTGAAGCTGAACCCGCGCGCAGGGCCATACCATGGCGCGATATCGGAAGGCGCCTGACGCGCGGCTAGGGTCTTGCGAAGGGGGGCGCTCTCATTCTGACGTTCGTGGCACCCGACGCACGACAGCACCTCGCCGGGCATCGCCGCGAACCAACTCCGCATCAACTGAAGCGCGCGGCCCCGCTCGTCAAGGGGCTGTACGGCGATGGGCGTGTTCGCAGGCACCTTGAAGAAGGCCGAACCGTCTTCGCACACCGGCACGGTACCGAGGATCCGATGAACATCCCAGCCGCCTTCGACGGCCACGTTCACATGGCCACCCATCTGTGGATAGGTGTAGTGGAACTCATACAGCCGTAAGGCCTTGACGCTACCTCGGGGCACGCCGGCCAGGCCCTGACCGTAGTAGACGTCTGCCAGGTAGACCGTGGCCTGATCCTGATCCAGGCGCACCTTGTCGGGCACAATGGGTGGCGGCGTGGTCGCCCGGAGGGGAACTGGCTCGAACAACGCGTAGCCGGGGATCTCTTTCAGCATTGTCATATTGTCGAACACGTCCACAAGGTAGAGGCTCCACGGGGCGCTGGGATCGCGCTGACAGGACACCAAGAAGTACTTGTCGCTCAAGGGGTACGGATGAAGGAATCGCGGCCAGCTGTCGTTGACGAGTTGATCCATGATCACCGGCTCGACCTTCTGTCCGTATCCCGGAATCCGCTGAACGATGCCGTCGCCCTCGAACCGACCCAGGGCCGGGTCGAACAAGGTCAGCTCGCCCATGCGCGGCACGCCGTGGTGGCCCGAGACAATCGCAATGAACTGGGTTGGGTGATTCGGAATCGGGCGCGCATAGAAAGTCGAGTTCGGCCAGAACGAATTGCTCCCGTAATACTCCATCTGGTTGGTGCCGTCCGGATTCATGTGGAACACGAGCCGCGAGAAGTAGTGGGGCGTGTCCGAGTACTCCCAACGCGAGAACATGACGCGGCCATTGTTGAGCACCGTCGGACACCAGTTGTGGTCCTGATCGAAGCACAGCTGGCGGATGCCTTGCGTTGCGGGGTCGAGGAGGAACAGGTTCGCCACGGCATCGCCGCCGCCGACGCAGGGGATGCCCTGGAAACAGCGCGTCGAGTCGAACACGATGCGGCCATTGGGCAAGTAGCAGGCGTCGTAGTTGTTGACATCCGGCTCTTCGCCCGGCGTGACCTGGTGCAGACCTGAGCCGTCGGCGCCAATCTCCCAGATCTGCCAGCGGTCGTGCGTGCCGGGCATCGAGAAGAGCATGCGGCTTGCGTCGAAATGGAGGTCCACATCGCCAACGAACGCATTCCGCTCGGGCCGGTACAGCGTCCTCAATTCGCCCGAGGCCAGATTCATCGCGTCGATCTCATTGTCGTAACCGAAGGCGGGCACCGCACAGTTGCCTTGCCAATTCTGCGGGAGGCCGAGCTGGTCCGCCCGGCGCTTCACCAGCAGGATCTCGTCGAAATCCAGTAGCGGGTTGCTCAGGAGCGGCTCGCGCAACGCGCTCAGCAGCCCCTCGACTTCGGGAAGCGCCTGTTCGTCGCCTTGCTCGAGACGGGCACGCAGTGCGGGCGCCGCCGCCTCGGCCTCGGCAATACGCTGACGGAACGCTGGCGCTTTCTCGGCATAGCCGGGGAAGCTTTTCTCGAGATCATCCACGGCGCGTTTGAGCGCCTCGATGTTGAGCGTGGCGATGCGCGCCATGCCTTCAGCACAGATGCGGGCGCGCACATGCAGGCTCAGCCAGCGCGGATCCGTACGCGCCGTCGTCGCTTCGCAGAGTGCCGCGAAATCCTGGTGGAGCGGGCCCTCCTGCCCGATCCGGCCGAGGGCAGCCGTGATCACGCGCTTCTCGAAGTCGGGCGAGCCCTCCGCCGAGAACCACCCGGACGGGTCGCCCTCGGGCGCATCTTCAGCCAGCCAGGTGGCCTCGCGCGGGAATGCGCCGACGATCTGCGCCCACACCGAGGGCAACGGGTCCTCTTTCAACTTGAAATAGAAGCCGTGGCCGCCGGTCTTGTTGACAATCTTCATGAGGAACGCGTTCTCACCCGGCTTCAACGCGAGATCCAATCGATCCTGGTCGGGTGCGGGGCTTCGCGGCACATCGCGCGACAGGATCCCGACGCCGTTGAGCCATACCTTAATCCCGTCGTCGCTGCCGAGTGAAACCGGAAGGGCGGCTTCCTGATCGACGCGAATGGTGCGAAACAGGTACGTGGCGGCCTGGTCGCGGAGGGGCAGACTATGGACTTGGCCGTCGCAGTAGCCGCTGTTCTCCACCCAACGCGGCTGCCCACTCTCATCCTTCGCGAGGAGATCGACGCCCTGCTCCGGATACAGCGCCTCGTCAAAGTTGGCAAGCGGCAGCGGCGGCGTGACGTACCACGGGCCAAGCTCCGGACCGCCCGCGGCGCGGTCGGCCTCGCCCCAGGCGAGGTAGCGGGCGCGGGTGGCCAGCATGGTCTCGGGCCACGTCGCGCGGGCGTCATAGAGGGACGCCGCATCGGGCGGCTGCGCTGCAGCAGGCAACACGGCGCTCAACACGCTCACCCAGACGGCTACCCAGACAAGTCTATTCGGAATCCACGGGATCTCGAAGCTCTTCACCGCTATTTCTCCCCGCATCCTGCACAGATGGAGCCAATCTCAGGAGAGGCAGGCGGCCGCGCACGACCGTCGACCGCCCGCCCAATCGTGACGATTCTAGAATACGATACTCGACAGCGAGAACCGCAAGGCGGCCCCGTCGTGGTACGTGGCGTACTCGGTTACGATGGCGCCCTCGGCGCCGGCGCGCATCCAGTGCCATTGCTCCGGGCCGGCCAGGTGGCCGACTTCGCCCGGCAGCAATCGCTGCTCGACGCGGGCCTGGCAGCATTCGCCATGGGTCGGCGGAATCCGCTCGTCAACGCCCGGCGTCGGCGTGCCTTCGCCGTAAATGTGCACCGAGCCGTGGCGCACGTGCCAACTTTCGAGCTTCGGGCCAGCGTCGGGGGTCTTGACGTGCCGGTGTTCGGGGATCATTTGGCCGGGCAAGAGATAGATCTCGTGGCCGAAGTAGTTCTGCTCCTTGAGGTTCAGCCAGAAGATACCGGCCATGCCGACTTCCGTGAACTTCCCTACCCCGAAATCGACCGCCCAGAACTCGTCGCCTCGAAGGCGCGGCACGATGGGGTAGTGGTAGTGATCGAACATCTCGTAGTACGCCCCCTTGGCCGCGTCCACGTCGAAGGTTCCATCGCTCTTGTAGAAATGCTCGTTCGGATAGGTCTTCAAAACGCTGGACTCCTTCGCGCCGGATTGGGCGGCGCCCAAGAGCGCCGTCGAGGCTGCCCCGGCAATCACGCCGCCCATCATGTCGCGTCTGCTGATCTTGCTCATGTGGTATCTCCTTGTTCTCCCGGCATCGCGTCGATCGCGGACACCGGATCACTGCCTTTCGTTCATGAGGGTTTGATATAGATCGTAGGCCTTGTCCGGCGGCTCGTTTTCGTGAACGATGGCGCGCACGGCCTGCGCCATGGACACCGGATCCTCGGCGTTGAAGATGTTCCGGCCCATGTCGACGCCGGACGCGCCCTGATCGATGGCCTTGTACGCCATGGCCAGGGCATCCGCTTCGGGGATCTTCTTGCCGCCCGCGATCACCACCGGCACCGGACATCCGGCCACCACTTCGGCAAAGTCCGGTTCGCAGTAGTAGGTCTTCACGAAGTGCGCGCCCACCTCGGCTACCACGCGGCACGCCAGGCCGAGATACCGAGCGTCGCGCACCATTTCCTTTCCGACGGCCGTCACGCCCAGGGTCGGAATCCCGTAGGTATTGCCGGCATTGATCAGTCTGGAGAGGTTATCCAGCGTCTCTTTCTCATACTCGGCGCCGATGCATACCTGCGTGGTGATCGCCGCCGCATTCAGCCGGATCGCGTCTTCGATGGCCACGCCGATGACCTCGTTGCTCAGTTCCTTGAGCACCGTGGCGCCGGTGCTGCACCGCAGCACGAGCGGCTTGTCGGTGTCGGGCTGGATGCAGGTCCGCAACCCGCCGCGCGTGCACATGAGGCAGTCGACGTGCGGCATGAGCGGTGGAATACGGAGATCCATGCGCTCGATGCCGGTAGTCGGCCCCATGATGTAGCCGTGATCGAAGGCCAGCATCAAGGTGCGCCCGCTCTTCGGATTGAAAATGCGCGCGAGCCGGTTCTTCATGCCCCAATCAAGGTGACCGGCGCCTCTGAGGAAGAAACCAGGCGTCTCCATCGGCACGCCGATACCATAATCCTTTTCATTACTCTTCGCTTTGCCTTCCGCATCAGGCATGGCCCTTCACTCCTTTCGCCAATCCTTCGAAAAGGTACGCCACCGAGGTCGCCCCCGGATCCGGTTCGCCAATACTCTTCTCACCGAGATTCTTGGCACGCCCAAAGCGTGCTTGCATAGCCCGCGTGGCCTTGGCGCCCTCGAGCGCCGCCGCCGCGGCCGCCTCCAGGGCCTCGTCCAAACTCAGCCCTAACGCGCCTGCCCGGCCGAGTGCCTCGACGGCCGGCACCAGCGCATCGAGCATCGTCTTGTCGCCCGGCTGCGCTTTCGTGCGCCGCCGCACACCGGCGAGGCCGGCATCGAACAACACCGCCAGCGCCGCGCTATCGCCAATCGCCTCTGACCCGGCCGCGCCGGCCATGCCCATAAACAGCGAGCCGAAGAGCGGCCCGGTCGCCCCCCCATCGACGCCCATGATCGCCCAGCCGACATCCTGCAAGAGGCCGGCCAAATCCTTGCCGGCCGCACCGGCCACGGACTTTTCGACCTGCGCCATGGCCCGCACCATGGTCGAGCCGTGGTCGCCGTCGCCACCGCACGAGTCGAGCCGGCTCAACTCTTCGTGATGGGAGCGAATCACCTCGGCCGCCCCGACGAGCATGGCCGCAAATCCATCGAAACCGATCGGAGTAGTCATCGGAATACGCCCTACTTCCGCGACAACGCCGGGCAGTGACATGGCGCGTCCCATAAGGCCAGCAGTTCATCGTCCAACCGGCCGAGAATCATCTGGAATCCGGCCATTTCTTGGACGGTGAGGAACTCGCCGGCAATACAGCGCACCGCATCGATGCCCTTCGCAGCCAGGTGTTTCTTAACGGCGCGCAGCACGACGTACTGCTCCATGAGCGTGGTCGAGCCGACACCGTTGATGATCGCGAGGACCTTCTCGCCACGCTCGAGTCCGAGGTCGTCGATCAGCGCATCCGCCATGATCGCCGCGGTCTCATCGGCGGTCTTGAGCGGCTGCGTGCCGCCGCCGGCCTCGCCGTGCTGGCCCATGCCGACCACCATCACGCCCTCGTCGACCGTGGCGATCACGTCGCCCGTCGCCGGATGCGTCGCGCCCTGCACGGCCACGGCGAGCGTGCCGAGATTCCGCTCCATCCGCACCGCAATGGCCGTGCACTCCGCCAGGGACTTGCCCTGCTCGGCTGCCGCGCCCGCCGCCTTGATCACGGCCAGGCATCCCGCCAGGCCGCGCCGTTCGGAGGGGTCTTCGCGCGTGCCGGCCGAGATGTCCTCGTGCGTTAGGACCATCTCCACGTTCAGCCCTTCCTTCGCGGCCATCTCCATTGCGACCTCGGCGGACATCACATCGCCGGCGTGGTTGAGCACAATGAAGAGGACGCCAGCCTCGCGATTGGCCATGCGTAGCGCCTCGATAACGCGCGGCGGCCCCGGCGCGGCGAAGATCTCGCCCGGCACGCTGATATCGAGCATGCCTTCGCCGACGAATCCGCTGAGCGCGGGCTCGTGGCCGCTGCCGCCCAACGTAACCAGCGCCACCTTGTTCGCCGGCTTCGGCGTGGCACGCACGACCAGGTTACTGCCCGCCAGACGGATCGTGTTCGCGTTGGCCAACGCGAACCCATCGAGCAGTTCTTGCACCAAGTTCTCGGGATCATTCAGAAATTTCTTCATTGCCATCATTCGTCTTCCTCGCATAGGGGACACCCGTCCCAACTCCCCACCATCCAATGCCAAGGGCTACAGGTTCTGCATCAGCTCGATGACCGCGTCGCCGTCCGTGATGAACGCCACCCGGAGCGTCGGCATCGCGTTGAATGGCTCGACAATGACGTTCCGACCCTCGAGGGCAGCGTCGAGATCGTCCACGGCGAATGCCGCATGAGGCCTAGTGCGCACGAGTTCGTGCATAGGGCTGCCCTCTTCGAACCGCAGGAACTCGATGCGGAACGGGTGGGTCTCGGGATCCGTCACATAGACCTTGCCGCCCTCCACGTATCCCGCACCCTCGTATACCGCGCTCGACGGAACGCCGAAATGATGAAACGTTGCCATAACCTCAATTCTCCTGTCTCGATTGCCCAATCCGCGCCGCCCTCGGCGGCAGCCAAAACGCGCCTAGATTAACCCATAACCGAGCCGCATGGAAATCCTGTCGGCGTGCGCCTTGACGCACCGCCCCATCTCGCCAAGCTGTCGATCCGGCATACGGAATGCCGGGCCTGTCGTCGTCAACGCCGCCACCGCGACGCCCTGTCGATTCAGGATCGGCGCCGAAACACACCGCACGCCTTCGCCGCCCTCGGCGAGATCGAGGGAATAACCGCGTGTTCGGATGCGCCCGAGCTCGGCACGCATCGCCTCTTTCGTCGTGATCGTGCGCTCCGTGAACCGCGTCCATTCGAGCCGGTCGAGCATGGCTTCGCGGTCTCGCTCATCCAGGTAGGCCAGCATGACCTTGCCGTGCGACGACGCGTGGATGGACAGGCGCGTACCCGGCTCGACGACAAACCGAAACGGATAGAGACCGGGCATCTGCTCGAGCACAAGACTCTCCTCGCCGGACAACACGGTGATCAGCACCGTTTCCTTCACCTCATCGCGCAGGTCGCGCATCGCGTCGACGGCGTTCTCCATCAGTGACTTCTCTTCCGGCTCGCTGTACGCCATCGAGAACAGCTTCCGGCTCAAGACGTAGCGCTTGGAATCGGATTCTCGGTTGACGTAACCGCGTTTCTCGAGCGTAGCCAGAATGCGATAAACGCTATTCTTCGGAAACCCGAGCTGGTTGGCGATCTCGCTCATGCCGAGTCCGCGCGGATGGTCGAGGAGATGCTCCATCAGGATCAACGCCCGATCCAGGATAGGTACCTTCGCATACGATGTCGGCTTTGCCGCAGCCATGGTCTTCGCCGAATTCCCACCGGTGGAACACCGTTCGAAATAAGAAAACCAGTATAGGCCCCGCCCACCCTTCTGTCAAGGGCCACGGTTCGCGCAAACGCTGATCGTGCGCCGATCCGGAAGCACCGGCGCAGGCACCGCGCAGAATCAATCTGCGCCAACACCCTCGCCCGCTGCGAATCCGTACAGCGCCGCGTTCCTGATGATGAACCGTAGCCGTATCGAACCGTCGGTCTTCGGCAACTCATCAGCACCTTTCCACGTAACCCGGGCGTCGACGCTATCGCCCGTCAATAACGCGCAATCGTCGCGGCCGTATCCGGGCACCACGGCGCCGACCTCGTCCAACACCTCGACCACCACCGCCCCCTCCGGCGCGCGGTAGTTCACGGCCAGGCACCCTACGCAATCCGTCAGCGGCGTAGTCGTCACCACGCCTGCCTCCGCGCCCGCATCCAGCGACGCGAAACCACCCTTGCGCAAGGTCGCCAGTCCGATGGCCGCGTGGCCGTCGACGCCGTGCGTGGTGTCAAAACCGCCGTAATACAGCGTGATCGTTCCGCCCTCGACCAGGGGATGGTTCGGCGTGAAGATCATGCCGTCATCCCACGCGCCGTCAGGCCCGAGCGGCAGGACAGGCGTACGCGGTTCCTCCTGGCGCGTCCAATACACGCCATCATGGCTACTGACGAGTTCGACAAAGATCGGGCCGTCGTTCTTGCCATCGGTGATGCGAAACACCCAGAGGAAACCCAGGTACATCGTCTCGTACGCGAATCCGCACAGGCCGTAGAAGTCCGTGTGCTGCCCTTCGCCGGCAACCCAGCGATCATCGAACTCATCCGGCACGAGTACCATCTCAGAGGCCGGCCAGGAACCGAAATCCATCGTCGCCGAGTAGCCGACGCACCGCCGGCGGAATCCGCGGACCTCTGAGAACTTCTTCGGATAGCCGAGATAGCGCCGGCCGAGCGGATCCCACACAAAGTTGCCGACGTCGCCCGGACTGTCCGGCAGCACCGGCATCTTGGCGACGTCCGTCCAGTGGACGCCGTCCGGCGAGCACGCGCCGTAATAGCCGGTGACGGTGAAGTCGGGCGGCGTGCGACCGTACTCGAAGTAGACCATTTTGTACGGACAGGCGGCATCCCAGGGTGTGTGGATGACCTGCGGATTGTGGTTCTCGTGCGTCCGGCGGAACAAGATGTTGTTGGCCGTCGAGCTCTCGTACTCGACCAGGCCGAGTTCCGGCTTAGACCACGCGAGCCCGTCCTTGCTCGTCGCGTAGAGCATCCGATACTCGCCGGCCCAGGAGTGGTACCACATGCGGTAGCCGACGCCGCCCTCCGCCGGTAACACCGTGCCGTAGACGTACGCCGTGCCGCCTTCCCATGGCTTGTCCGCGACAAGGACCGGGTTGGCGGCGTGCTTCTCGAAGGCATGGTACGTCCGCACGACATTGGACTTCTCGGCGACGAGGTGATCATCGACAAACAGCCGCCACGGCCCTGTGAGATCGCCCAACGATCTCGCGTCCGCCGCCGACGCCATCGGCCGCACGCCGCACAAGGTCATCACCAAGCACACGCCCATCACAGTACGCCCATTCATCCGCCGCCCTCCTCACAAGTCGCCGCCCACGAAACCCCACCACTATACCGCGTCCGACAGCCGGATGTCTTTCGCTGTGCCCGATCTGTCATTCCGTGGTTGCTTTGCGGCCCTACACCATCCCCCAGCGCACGATCATCGTGCGCCAACGGCACCGACTACGGCGGCGCCAGGCCCTTGCTCGGCGTGCGCCATGACGGATGAATCTGTCACACTGGCGGGGCAATCGGGAACTCGTGTCGGGAGGTCGGGAGGATTCGGATCATGTTTGCGGTGCGAATTGTCGTGTTGTTTGGCGTCGTCATAATCGCGGCCGCTACCGCAATGGCCGAGGCCGAGAAAGCGTTGCCGAAACCGACGCCGGAACAGGTGGCGTGGCAGGATGCCGAGGTGGGCATGATGATCTGCCTGGATCTCATCACGTTCTCGGACTTGCGCGAGCCGGAATGGCAGAAGGCGGGCCGCCTGGATCCGAATCTCTACGCCCCAACGGATCTCGACACGGACCAGTGGATGGAAGCCGCGCGGGCCATGGGCGCGACGTACACGGTGTTCGTGGCCAAATGGTGTACAGGCCATCTCCAATGGCAGTCGGACTTGTATCCCTACGGCGTCCGGCAATCAGCCTGGCGCGACGGCCAAGGCGATGTCATCCGCGATTACGTCTCCTCGTGCCGCAAGCACGGCATCCAGCCGGGCCTCTATGCCAGCGTGACGGCAAACGCGTATTGGGAAGTCTCGAATCCCGGGCTGGTCAACTGGGGCAAGGGCGGCGATGACGCGAAACAGGCCGAGTACGTGGGGATGTCGGAGCGCATGCTCGAGGAACTTTGGGGGAACTACGGCCCCTTTTTCGAGATCTGGTTCGATGGCGGCGCGTTGCCTCCGGAGCAGGGCGGCCCGGACTTGGTTCCGATCCTCCAGCGGTTGCAGCCGAAGGCCATCGTGTTTCAGGGGCCGGCCGCGTCCATCCGCTGGATCGGCAATGAGAAGGGCGTGGCCGGCGATCCCTGTTGGGCGACGGTAATGCAGAGCGAGGCGGCGGGCGACGGCGATCCGAACGGCACGGTTTGGCAGCCGGCGGAGTGCGACGTACCCATTCGGAACCACGAGTGGTTCTGGAATCCGGACGAGGAAGGCAAGATCTACAGCCTCGATGCGCTGATAGACATGTACTACCGATCCGTGGGCCGCAACGCCAACCTGATTATCGGCGTCACGCCGGATCGCACGGGCCGGATTCCCGAGGCCGATTTCCAGCGCGCCGCCGAGTTCGGCGCGGAAGTGCGGCGGCGTTTCGGCACGAGCCTGGCGGAGACATCCGGCCATGGCGACGTGGTCGAACTCCCGCTATCGCAGCCTACCGTAATCGACCACGTCATTCTCATGGAGAACATCGCCGAGGGTGAACGCGTGCGCGAATTCGTCGTGGAGGGACTGGTCGGCGGCGAGTGGCAGAGGCTTTGCGGCGGCCAGTCCGTCGGCCACAAACGGATTGATCGCTTTGATCCCGTCGAAGCATCGTCGGTCCGGTTCCGCTGTCTGGCATCCGTGGCGGAACCGATGGTGCGCAGACTGGCCGTCTATCGCGTGGGCGGCTGACGGCGCTACGGTAGCCGCCTCCCCTCGTTTGGGGTATAATCGGCCCATGTTCTCAGGATACGCCACAGGGTCGGAGAGATAGGAAAGACGCAATGAAGCTACTCCTTGTGAAGGTGGTCATGGTGGCGGTGGGCTCCGTAGTGCTGGCCCTGGGCCTATGGGTGGCGTATCTGGCGCGGACGCATCAACCGGACCTGGACCGCGTCGTATTCCATGACACGGTGCAGGCTCCCATGCGCGTCGTCCGCGACGACTGGGGCGTTCCGCATATCCAGGCCGAGAACGAACCGGACGCGTATTTCGCTCTGGGCTATGTGATGGCGCAGGATCGGCTCTTCCAGATGGAGGTCCTCCGACGCTTTGCCCAGGGGCGCCTCGCCGAGATCCTCGGCCCTCCGGCCGTGCCATTCGACAAGATTGCGCGGACGTTTCAGTTTCGGTTCCAAGCGGAACAGAGCGTTTCGGATCCCGACTTGCTCCCGCCGGAGGCGCGCCGCGCCGTGGACGCCTTCGTGGCGGGCATCAACCACTGCATGGAAGTCGAGCCGTTGCCCTTCGAGTTCAGCGTGCTCCAGATCCCGGTCGAGCCATTCACGGCCACCGATTGCCTCACCGTCGTTGGGATCCTGCCGGTCACCTTTGCCGACGGCCTTCGCGAGGATCCGGTGGTCTCGATCCTGAAAGAACGGAATCCGGAGCTCGACATCGAGGCCCTGTTCCCGGAATACCGCTACGAGACCCCCGTCACGGTCATGGAAAACGTCGACGAGGCCAAGGCCTATTTGGAGCAGCAAGCGAAGGCGGCACCGAAAGGTACGCCCGGTGATGCGAGCGGTTGTGCCGTAGCCTTGACGTCATTCCTCGAACCACTGGCAACGCTGTCGCGTCTCTTCGGGCCAGCCCTCGGCAGCAACTCATGGGTGCTGGCCCCAAGCCGCACCGCGTCCGGCAAGCCTATCCTCGCGAACGATCCGCACATCGCGTTCACGAATCCGTCCGTATGGTATGAGGCGCACGTGCAGTTCGGCGACTTCAACCTCTACGGCCACTATCTGCCCCTGGTCCCCTTCGCCCTCCTCGGTCACAACGATCACCACGCCTGGGGACTCACCATGTTCGCCAACGACGACGTCGACCTCTACGTCGAGACGTTCCAACCGGAGAACCCGAACAAGGTCATGTATAAGGGCGAGTGGGTCGACGTCGAAACGCGCCGCGAGACCATTCGCGTCCGCTTTGGCCGCGATGTGACCCACGACGTGCGCGTGACGCCTCACGGGGCAATCATCACCGACTTGTACCGAATGCTTTACGAGTACTCGGGTCCGGACATCGCGCTCTGGTGGTCATGGCAGCACGTGCCGTACACGGATGTCCAGGGCGCCTATCGGATGGGTTGGGCGCGCAACTACGACGAATTCGCCGAAGCCGTTCCACTGTTCACCTCGCCCGGGCTGAACATCTCGTATGCGGATCGCGACGGCAATATCGCGTGGTGGGCGGCCGGCCTGATCACGATCCGGCCCGATCACGTGAATCACAAGAGCCTGCTCGACGGTGCATCGGGCCGCGACGAAGTCCTCGGCTTCGTTCCTTTTGACCAGAATCCTCACCTGAAGAACCCGGAATGGGGCTACATCGTCTCGGCCAATAACAAATCCACCGTGAAACCCGTGGGCCCCGTCCGGAGTCTCCAGGGCTATTGGCAGCCCATCGATCGCGCGGCCCGTATCGAGGAGATGATCGAGACGCGGCAGGACTGGACCATCGACGCGCTTCGCACGGTTCAGTTCGACGATCATGCCTATGCCGCCCCAACGGTCGTCCAGTGCTTCCTCGATGTCCTGCGGCCCATCGAAGGCCAACTGGACCCGATCCAGAAAGAAGCGCTCGGTATCCTCGCCGGCTGGGACTACTGTCATGGCCTTACGTCGGCCGGCGCGTGCGTGTACGGCGCGCTGTGCGAGGCCGTGCTGAGGAACGCCGTCGAGGATGAGCTTGGCTCCCAGCTATTCCCGATTTACAGCTCGCTGGCCGACGGCTGGAACTTCTTCAAGCACTTGGTCGGCGATGCCGAATCGGAATTCTGGGATGACGTCACGACGCCCAGCCCGGAGACACGCACGGCGATTATGGCCGAGGCGCTTTCGCAAGCCGTCGCCACGCTCGAAAGACGCATGGGCCCCGATACCGGCGCGTGGGGATGGGGCAAACTCCACACCATCGAGTTCAAGCACCCCTTCGGCTATCTGCCGCTCGTCGGCCGCATATTCAACGTCGGGCCGTTCCCAGCCTCGGGCGCCGAACAGGTGATCAACAACATGATCTTCTTCGGCGGGCCGGAGGGGCACTACAGCGTCGTCGCCGGCCCGTCGACGCGGCGGCTCATCGATTTTGCCGATCCCGAACACTCTCTATCGGTGTTGCCCACCGGCAATTCGGGCCATTTCTTGAGTCCACACTACGACGACCAAGCCGAGCTGTTCCTCTCCGGGCGCTACCGCGAGCCTCGGCTCACCGACGAACAGATCGACGCCAGCAAAAGACACGTCATGGAGTTCAAGCCGCTCGAGTGATCGACCCCACGTTTCCGAACCGGAGTCCTCGAGCAACGTAAAACTGTATGCGCGACGGGACGTTTGGTAATATGGGGAAGATTCTCGTTTTCCGATTGGCGGATTCTCTCCCTCTCTTGGACAAACCGGTCCAGCCCCACAACGGGTGGCGAGGGAATGACCCATGGAGGATATCGAAATGAAGAAGAGCCTGTTGCGTGCGTTGTTTGCGGCCCCGTTGTTGTTCGGGCTTGTATCGGGCGCGGTGGCCTGGGCGGAGGGCGATCCCTTCATGGGCGACTGGCAGGGCGAACGCACCACGCGCGACGGGGCCAAGGTCCCCCTCGTCGCCCAGGTGATTGCCCTCGGCAATGGCGAGTATCAGGCGAACCTCATGGCCGAGTTCGATACGCGCGGCGAGGTCTTTGTGGCCCAGGGCAAACAGGACGGCGATACCACCGTGGTGTTCACCGGCTGCTGTGGTTGGGAAGGGCGAATCGACGGCGACACGTTCAGCGGTAGCTTCAAGGAAGGCGACACGCGGTGTCCATTCACCATGGCGAACATCGAGCGCCTCTCGCCCACGCTCGGCCTCCAACCGCCGGAAGGCGCTGTGGTGTTGTTCGACGGTACATCCACGGGCGAATGGGAGCATCCCGACATGCGCAATTGGCTCGTGGACCTGAAGAAGGCCACGGGGGGTAACGAGCAGTGCACCGCCTACCTGAGAACGCAGGTCTGGTTGCCCAACGAGCAGCGGGTCCGGATGGAGCTCGGCACCGATGACGGAGTCAAGGTTTGGACCAACGGCGAAGTCGTTCACGAAAACAACCTCGCGCGCGGCTGTCAGCCCGGCAATGACAAGGTCCACATGAAACTCAACCAGGGCTGGAACACCGTCATGATGAAAGTCACGCAGGGCACCGCCGACTGGGCCGTGTGCGCCCAGTTCCGCCCACTGATCGGCGACAAGATCGAAGGGATCAAGGTCTCGCCGACGGGCTCCGACGCCGATGCGCTCACTGAGGGCGCCGCGCACGACTATATTCTTGACTGGGAAGTCGCCGGCCCCTACGTGCAGGACGGCGTGGACGGCCTGGGGCTCATGGCCGTACCGTTTCCGCCCGAGGATCCGAATGCGGCAGACGTTCCGTGGAAGAAGGTCTCGGCGCCGCGCGGCCCCATGGACCGCACATGCCGCTGGAAGCTCGTCGAGGATGGCGCGATGGAAGTGTATTTTGGCTCGGCGTATTCGAAGAAGACCTTCGGCGACCATGAACTTCACATCGAGTTCCGGACGCCGTTCATGCCTGACAAGCGCGGCCAGGCGCGCGGCAACAGCGGCGTGTACGTACAGGGCCGCTACGAAGTCCAGGTGCTCGACAGCTACGGACTCTCCGGTGAGGACAACGAGTGCGGCGGCATCTATAAGAACGCCAAACCTCTCGTAAACATGTGCGCGCCGCCGCTGCAATGGCAGACCTACGACATCACCTTCCACCAAGCCCAGGTAGACGCCGAGGGCAAGGTGACCCAGAAGGCGCGCATCACGGTGATCCACAACGGCGTCGTTATCCATGACAACCTCGAGGTCGACACCACGCCGGGCGGGTGCACCTACGACATGGCCAAACCCGGGCCGGTTTACCTACAGGACCACGGCAATCCCGTACGGTTCAGAAACATCTGGGTGAAGCCGCTGTAACGGCCGCCCATTCGACATCTCAGGCGCCCGGCACACTCCGCAAGAGCGCACGCCGGGCGCTTTCGTTGTTGGCTGGAAAACGCCGGCGGCCTTGCCGATCTTGGCTCCGGTTCGTTCTCGAACAAGGAGATATGGCACAATTTCGGCGAGAAACCTTTGGATAGGCCACCAAAAGAGGAACGAATCATGCGCGTCCCAGCATTCCGGCTTGCCATCGCGGCATGCGTGCTGCTGGCCACGGCGGCCGGCGCCATGGCCGAAGACTGGCCCACGTACCAAAAGGACAACGCGCGAAGCGCGGTAACCAGCGAAGCACTCGAGCTGCCGCTGTCCGAGATCTGGGTATACCGGGCACGCCACGCGCCGAGACCGGCATGGCCCGAACCGGCAAAGCGCGATATCTGGCATGACATTCCCGAGCTGAGTCCGTCAAACACCTATGACCGCGCGTTCCACACGGTGGCCGTCGGCGACGCGGTGTACTTCGGCTCATCGTCCGATGATCAGGTGTACTGCCTGGATGCGGCCACGGGTTGCGTGCGCTGGCGATTCTTCACCGACGGGCCGGTTCGATTGGCGCCAACCATCGCCGAGGGAAAAGTGTACGTCGGCTCGGACGACGGCTGGGCCTACTGTCTGGACGCCGCGACAGGCGAGCTCCTGTGGCGGTACGAGGCCATGGAGTCGGCGCGGCGCCTGCCGGGGAACGGGCGGGTGATCTCGCTCGCACCCGTTAGGACAGGCCTGCTGCTCGCGGGCGGCAACGTCCATTTCTTCGCGGGTCTCTTTCCATCAGAGGGCGTGTATCGTTGCGTGCTGGACGCGAAGAGCGGCAAGGTGGTGACCTGTGAGGCCGAGAAGGCTCTATCCCCACAGGGATACCTCTTGGCTTCGCCGACGAGACTCTTTGTTCCGACCGGACGCACCGGACCGCAGCAGTACGAGCTGGCCACGGGCAAAGACCTCGGGCCGCTGAAGACCCGTGGCGGAGCATATGCTCTCGTAGTAGGCGACATGCTCGTGAACGGACCTGGCCTGCGCACCACGGGCGGCCTCGACCTCGCCGATGCGGAATCGCGAGAAACGATCATTCAATGCGAGGGGCGGGGCATGATCGTGCGGGGCGACATCGCCTATGTGCAAGGCCCGCGCGAGTTGAGCGCCCTCGATTATGCCAAGTACCGCGAGCTCGGATTCCAACGGCACGTGTTCGAGACGCAAGCGGCCGAGATTCAGCAAGCCATGAAACGCCAGGTCAAAGAAAGCCCCGAGGCCAAGGAAAACCAAGCCAAACTCGACCAGTTGAACAGCGAGATTGCCGCTTTCGACCCGGCGCTCAAGGCCTGCATCCTCTGGCGTCGCCCCCTCTGGCATCCCTACGCCATGATACTGGCCGGCGAGGTGATCTACCTCGGCGGCGACGGCGAGCTTCAAGCCGTTTCCGCCACCGACGGCGCCGACCTCTGGACGGGCAAAGCGGACGGCAAGGTCTATGGCCTTGCCGTAGCCAATGGCGCGCTGCTGGCCAGCACCGACCTGGGCCGCATCCACTGCTTCCGCAAGAGCAATCCGGAACGCGAACACGTGGTCGAAGCGGTGGACGACCCCGCACCGTACGCCGAGGACGAGCTCACCGCCGCGTACGCGCGGGCCGCCGATGAAATTGTTGCGCATCTCGAGCCGGGAGACGCCAGCCAGGCCCTGAAGAAGGGATACTGCGTGGTGCTGGACTGCGGTGAGGGACGGCTGGCCTATGAACTGGCCAAACGCACCGACATGGCCATCATCGGCGTCGACGACGATGAAAGGGCCCTGGCGGCCGCCCGCGAGGCCTTGAGTCGCGCAGGGGTATACGGCGTCCGCGTCTCCGTGCAACAGGCATCAACGGATCGACTGCCGTTCACCAGCTATTTCGCCAATGTGATTGTGGCGGACGGCCCCGTAGCCTCGGGCCACCTAGATGCACCGCCGGCGGACGAGGTGGCCCGGGTGCTTCGTCCCTTCGGCGGACTCGCGATGATCGGCCGGGCGGGCGAAGTCGGGAGGGGACGGCATGGCCTGAAGCCGGACGTCCTCAGGAAATGGGCCGAGACATCCGAGGGGGCGTGGCATGTCTCGACGGAAAACGGCCTGTGGGCACGGTTCCGACGTGAGGCCGTGGCCGGCGGCGGGGAATGGACGCAGTTGTACGCGGACTCGGCTCACACGGCGTGTAGTGGCGACACCCTCGAAGGCCCCATGCACATTCTGTGGTTCGGCGAGCCGGGGCCACGCGAGATGATCGATCGGCATCACCGCCCCATGTCTTCGTTGTTCAAGAACGGCCGCCTATTCGTGCCGGCCAACGACCTCGTCATCGCGGTGGATCCCTACAACGGAACGAACCTATGGAAGCTCCACGTGCCGAACTCGCGGCGCGTCGGCGCGCTGCGCAACTGCGGCCACATGCTCGCCACCGATGACTACCTCTACGTAGCCGTCGAAGGCGAGTGTTGGGCGGTGGACCCGGTGACAGGCGCGCGCCAGTTCATTCTCGAGGCCCCACAACTCGAGAAGGAACGCCGCGATTGGGGCTACCTCGACATGCAGGACGACGTGTTGTTTGGCACGGGAATGAGAGCCGGTGCCTCGTTGCGCGAATTCAGCAAGCCCACGATCTCACTGATGATCGAGGGCGATTTCCGGCCCATGATCGCGAGTTCGTACTTGTTCGCGCTCGACCGGAACACCGGCAAGGTGCGGTGGACGCACGAGAAGGGCGTGCTCATGAACAACGGCATCTCCCTCGGTGACGGCCGCATCTACTTCGTCCAAAGCGAGAGCCCCAAAGCACTGGAAGACGACGACGGCCGACTCCGCGTCGACTGGTTCTGCGCGAGCGACACGGCGCTGGTGGCGCTGGACGCCAAGACGGGCAAGAAGCTCTGGCAGACTCCGTTCCAGTTCCCGTTCGAGCAAATCATGTACCTGAACAACGCCCACGGCGTCCTCCTGGCCACCGGTACCGACAATGTGGGCGACAAGGTTCAGTACGACCTCTACGGCTTCGATGCGGCCACCGGCGCGCCCAAGTGGCATAGCAGTTGCCAGAACGGCGATCCCACCGGAGGGTCGCACGGCGAGCAGTGGCAGCATCCCGTGATCATCGGGAATCGGATCTTCTCGGATCCCTTCGAGTTCGATCTGCAAACCGGCGAACAGAAGGCCTACGTCCTTGATCGCGGCGGGAACGGTTGCGGCGGGCTAACTGCATCGCTGCACTACCTCTACGGACGCGGCAGCAATCCGAGGATGTATCCCATCAACGTCGAGAAGACCTTCGGCGAGCCGCTGACCCGCGTCAACCGCCCCGGATGCTGGTTGAACATCATCCCGGCCGGCGGCATCATCGTGCTGCCCGAATCTAGTTCCGGTTGCACCTGCGGCTATCCGATCCAGACCTCGTTTGGATTCATTCCCGAAGCCGCGCTGTAGTCAAACCGGCCGATCCGAATCGAATCGGGGGTTGGGCACAACGGGCCAAGCCCCCGACGGTTCTCACTTATGGCGCGCCGACCACGAAGGGCATGTCGCTGAAGTCGCGGAGCTGTTTGTCGGCGTAGGACTGGACGAGGATCTTTGCCCAGGCCAGCGGCGGCTGGCTCACCGGGATCGGGTGGCTGTACAGCCCGTCATTCTCCGTACGCAAGCTCAGCCAGCGGACTTCCGCGTTTCGGCCGGGTTTCAGGCCAACGCGCACATACTCGCCTGTCAGCGAGGGAAGACTCTGCCACTGGATATCGACCATCGTCCCCGCAACCAGGTTCTCGGCGCCGTTCGGACTCGCGACGGTGATGGCCGGCGCGCCGATGGCGAACGCGACATCGCTATCGTCGCGGATACGGGGATCGGCATACGACTGCACGCGGATGGTATAGTCCGTATCGAGGATCAGATCGCCCGGGACAATCCAGTTCCACGCACCATCGTTCGCCGTCCGACGCACGAGCCACCGATCGAGAACGCCCGCCCTCCACAGGGCGATTCGAACGTCCGGGACAAGGGCTTCGCCGCCGCTACGCCACTGTATCCTGCGAACCTCACCGGGCGTCCAGTACTCGCCGCCATTGGGCAAGGCCACCTCAACGCCGACGATGGCGAATGGCGCATCGCTCCAGTCTCGGAGCCCCGGATCGTCATAGGACTGGACACGAATCCTGTAGTCTGCATCGGCCGGGAGATCCGGCGGCACCGGCCACAGAAACGCACCGTCGTTCTCGGTGTGCAGCGCGATCCAGCCCAGGAAGGTCCGGCCTTCGTGGAGGCCAAGGCGGACAAACCCGCCGACGGCGGCCGTGTCGCTTTCCCAGGTGATGGCCTGGACACGCCGCCACGACCACGTCTCACCACCGTCCGGCGAAGTCACACGCACGGGCGGCTCGAAGAAACGCACGCTCGGCCCAACATAGTGGTCGACGGGATCCTCGAAGGCCTGCACGCGGAGTCGATACGTGCCCGGACCGAGGTCCCGCGGTATCCGCCACACGTACTCGCCATCGTTCTCCGTCTTGCGCGTTATCCAGCAAACGATAACGCCGCCCTTCTGCAACGCGAGGCGCACGAACGCGCCGTTTGCCGCAGGATTCGTCTCCCAACGGATCACCCACAAATCGCCCACCGCCCGCGCGGCGTTCGCCCCGGGCTCATACACACGCAACGCCGCCTCGTACGCGCCCATGTCGACGCCGGGCCCGCTGGGGCGAACCCCACCTCGGATATCGGCAGGAGGCGCCTCGGCAAGACTAGCCGTATCCACGCACGGCGACCCAATGCCGAGCGCGAGATTGCCGGAGGCCGCATCCAAAAAGAGCGGATCTTCATCCATATTGCCTTCTCCCGGATACCCACCCTGGATATCCGAGTACGTGACGCTGTCGAGATCGCCCCACACAGGCGTTCCGCTTTCCCCCCAGAACACGGAGTTGACGACCGACACGGCCGCATCGTCAAGCCCGGAGATGCTGGTACCCAACCCTTCCGCACTGGTGTTACGGGAGAACGTGCAGTTGACGGCGGCAAATGGCGCATGGTCAACCCCCACCGCGCCCCCGGCCGGGCCACCCAGAAGGGCCCAGTTGCCGTCAAACACGCCGTTGCTCACCACAGTGCCTGTGTTCTGGAAATTGCTGTACAGGGCGCCACCCCTTCCGGCCGAGTTGCGAACAAACCGACACTCCGACACCGTGCTCTCGGAGGCTGTCGTGTACAGAGCACCTCCATACAGCTCGGCTTCATTGGATGTGAACAGACTCGCGCTCACTTCCAACAGGCCGGCGTACGCTGCGTAGATCCCACCACCCCGGCCGCTCGTGCCGCCCCGGTTCGATGTGAATTCGCATCGCGTGACCGATGCGCTCGCGCCCGAGTGCACGGTGAGGGCACCACCACTTGTGGCCTCGTTTCCGGAAAACACACATCCCTCAAGGTCGACATCCGATCCATCCATCCCGAAGACACCTCCGCCGTTGCCACCAGCCGAGTTGCCGACGAAAGTGGAGTTCCGCACCGTGTAGCTGCCTCGGCGGCCTTGGTCATCCATCACATGAAGCCCACCCCCGGAAACGACCGCCGTGTTCCGCTCGAAGGAAGTCTCTTCCACCACTGCGGAGGCGCCGCGAAGCGACATGCCACCGCCATACCAATCCGCTGAGTTGCCGACGAATTGGCAGTCGGCCACTTCCGGCGTTGCCGACGCCCAACTGCTCATGCCGCCGCCATCCTCCTGCGACACGTTCTCGCGAAACACGCACCGCTCGAAACGCGCGGTCAGTTCCGCTTGGTTACCCACGCCGCCCCCTCTCCAAGATGCCGAGTTCTGAGTGAATTCGCAGTCGGTGACAACCGGGCTAGCGAGGTAGTTGTTGGAAAGGCCGCCACCCCATTCTGAAGCCGTGTTGCCCTCGAAAACGCACTGGCTGATCGCGGGCGAGGCGTAAGAGTCGGCCATCCCGGCGCCTCGCGCACTCTCGTTCGACCGAAAGATACAGAGGGAGAATACGGCATGTGAATTATAGTAGTTATATACAGCACCACCCTGAACCGTTGCCGTATTCTCGCCAAAAGTACAACCCGAGACCACCGGCCGGCTGATGTAGTTCATCATCCCGCCGCCCTCGGGTGCGGAATTCTGGCGGAACTCGCAGCCCGTCACCTGCGGTGAACTCTCGTTGTTCCACATGCCACCGCCGTGTCTCGCCGTTGTGTTGCCCTCGAACGTGCAGCCGGTAACCACCGGATTGGAGCCGCCGTAGTTAAACATCCCGCCACCGCCAGCGTACGCATCGAGCGCGTCGTTATTCGAGAAGACGCAATTCGTCACCGTTGGATGAGAAGCCGAGTAGTTGTACATGCCGCCGCCGCCGGAAACCGCCGTGTTGTTGTCAAAAAGGCAGTGGGAAATGGTCGGCGAGGAACCCCCGAAATTGCACATGCCCGCGCCCCAACTGCTCACGTTGCCGCTGAAGGTGCAGTGGGCAACGGTCAGTCCGTTGACCGATGGGTTGAACATGCCGGCGCCACGATCCAGGGGCAACGATGCCCCAACATCCCAGTGGCCCCCGGTAACGGTGAAGCCATCCAGTGTCGCGTTGTTCGCGCCTACCACTACATGTACCGCGGCGACACCCACGCCACGTCCGTTGGCGCCATCAATCACCGTCAGGTTCGCACCCCAATCGCGTTCGCCAAGGCTGTTCTCGCCGCCCGCGAATCCGCCGTATAGGCGCACGCCCTCCTTCATCTCGAGCGAGCCCGTGGCGCTTGCCGAACGCAACTCGTTGTAGATGCCCCCGGCTACCCATATCCTCTCGCCCGGCGCGGCTGCGTCTACGCCCTCCTGAAGCGTTGTGAAGGCATCATTCCACGATGACCCGTCGTGGGCTCCCGTAGCCGAGATATCCACGTAGACTGTCGCGGGGGCCAAGGCGCTTATCCACGCAACGCTCGATGTGATCAGTAGGATTCGCGCCGACATCATGGCCTCCTTCTCATACAATCCGGGACGTGTCCGCGACGCCATCATAAAGCATCGCGCCCACACCAGTGAAATGGAAACGGATCGATCAGTATCTCGGCTTGGTCATCCGCTTCCCGTTGTCGGTCAAGACACCGAAGCGCATTGACCAGCCGCCGCCGGACGAACAAGTCGCGACTGTTCTCGCGTAACGCATGCACGCACGCGGCCGCGACGATCTCGTGCTCGCTGCGATCCTCCATCCCATTCAGTATGCCATCCCGCGTCATGCGCAGTCCTTCTGCAAGTCTTCCTCCCGATCCTGACATCACGTCGCTCAAGAAGTCATTCTCCCATAACCTGTCCACAGCGGAGAACGCCATCCGACGCCAGCAGTATTCCACATTCAAGTACGGAACAACACCATCCCGTGCTTCCGGGAACCGCTGTTGGATGCAGGCGTCAAGGCTTTTGGCTATGGATCGAGCTGCGAAGTAACGCCTTTGCGCGTTCAGATGAATATGATCGAAGAAACTTTCGCAGCCAGAGATCCCATCGGGACTGTCAAACCCCACATCGCGCTCCACGTCGGCCAACGTGCGTGGACAGGCAAGCCGGGTCACAGCAACATGTCTCTTCGCAAATCCTGCCCCCCAAACCCGGTCTCGGATTCATTCCAGGCGGCGGACCTTCTTGACCCCGAGGATGCCTCACGCCACTCGGCACAATCCCGGAACACGCGCACCCACTCCGGCATCATACCGCATGGAAGCCCGCGTCGTGAAGTGCCCGCGTCTGGGATGCGCTTGACGGAACGCGGGAAAAGCCCTACACTCTCGCGGCTATGTTGAACGCGTTTCAGAGAGTATGCGCGGCGGCGTTCGCGCTGGATTTCGCGGTGCTGTTGGTCGGCACGGCGCTCCCCTTCTTCGTGTTCAATCGGGTCGGTGGCGGCGCGGCGATGTCGGGCACTTTTGGCGCGCTCCAGGCGGCGTCCTATGCTGCGGTATGCCTCGCGTCCCTCCGGTTCATCACAAAGAGCCAAAACGGCATGCACGTTGCCGCCTGGGGTGTGGCCTTCTTCACCGTGCTGCACGCCGCGTTGCCCTTCTTCCGCAATGCCTACGTGTGCGCGGCCATCGCCACGGCAGGGAACGGCGCCCTCGCGCTCGTGTGGCCGGCGCTCCACTCATGGGTCGGCGCCGAGCCGGATCCCCGAGTGCGCGCACGGCGTATGACCTGGCTCAACATGTCCTGGAGCCTGGGATTCGCCATTAGTCCGCTCTTCGCCGGGCCGCTGTACGACTACGACTATCGCCTCCCCTTCCTCGGCGCCGTCGTGATGAACGGCCTCACCATCACGCTGATCCTTTCTTTGCCGCACGAGAGTCGATTCTTCGCGCCGCTCACCGACGCCATGTGTGAGGCGCGCGCCGGCCACGACCGCGCCAGCGAAGTCTTCCTCCACGCCTCGTGGTGCGCCACCATCATGGCCAATGCCATGGCGGGCGTCCTGCGCTCCGTCTATCCGAAACGGGTGGACGCGCTCGTGGCGCAGGGCCAGTTGCGGTTACTGTTCGAGCGTCACGCGCCGGCCTTCCTGACCGTTGACGCGGCCACCCGGTTCTCCTGGATCGCCTCGGCGCTCGCGTTCACCACCGCCTTGTGCTTCCTTCTCATGGGCCGCTCGGCCTGGTGGCAACACCGACGCGGTCTGCTGTTCGGCATGCAGGCGACCGCCGCCATCGCCTTCGCGCTGCTCGGCCACACGCGCAGCCTCGTCGTCATGGCGGTCTGCTTCGTCATCGTGGGCGCCAACTACGGATTCTGCTTCTTCTCGAGCGCGTACTACAGCATCGCCAATCCGCTCCACAAGCACGGCCGGGCCGCCATCAACGAGGGAGCCGTCGGCACCGGCGTCTTCGCCGGCAGCCTCATCGTCGGCCATCTCGTCGAGCGCTTCGGCATGGCGGCGCCATTCCACTGGACACCCCTCGTCGTGGCGGCCATGCTCGTCGTGCAGGCCCACTTGCTCAACCGTTCCGAGCGACGACGACGCCCTCCTGCGCCCTCGGTTGCGACACCCGCGCCCACACCGGTAGAGTAGGTACCGTCACAAGAAATACCGATGCGCATCGCGCGCCGAGGGGAAAGCATGACAGGCAAACCGATCATTCTGACGTGTCTGATGGCGGCAGCCCTCGCCGTGGCCGCCGAAACCAGCGAGGATTCCGCGATGAACAGCGATGTGGCCACCTACCTACAGCACGAGCTCGACCGTATCGCGCCGGCCTTGGCTTGGCAGGCGACAACGCCCGAAGAACACGCCACATGGCGGCAAGAGTTCCGCGCGAAGCTCGTCGAACTCCTCGGCACAATGCCCGAACCGGTACCTCTCGAGGTCAAGTGGGACGAACGCATCGAGATGGACACCGTTGTGCGCCGGAAGGTCTACGTCCGTACCGAAGAGCACTACTGGGCGCCCGCCTACTACTTCGTGCCGAAAGGTCTCAAAGAGAAAGCGCCCGCCATCATGTGCTTCCACGGCCACAGCGGTATCATGCCCTACATCCGCGAAGGCTCCGACGCCGAGAGGGAAAAAGGCCGCGATCACGAACTCGACTACGCCGTCTACTTCGCCGAGCACGGTTACGTCACACTCGCCGTCGTCCAACGCGGCTGGAACGAGACCAGCAGCGATACCCCCCACAGTTGCGAGCGACTCTCCCGTGCCGGATTTCTCATCGGGAAGACGCCCATCGGCATGCGCGTTTGGGACGGGATGCGGCTCCTGGATTTCCTGGAAACGCAGGACGAGGTTGACGCCTCGCGCATCGCTGCGGCCGGCCTCTCCGGCGGCGGCACGACCTCGCTCTTCTTCTCGGCCCTCGAAGATCGCATCAGGGGCGCCCTGGTCGCCGGATACTTCTGTACCTTCCGCGACTCGATCTACTCGATCCACCACTGCATCTGCAATTGCGTGCCGCACATGATGGAATGGGGCGAGATGAGCGATATCGGCGCGCTGATCGCGCCCAGGCCCCTGCTCGTGATCAGCGGCTCCGACGACACCATCTTCCCCATCGAGGCCACCAAACGCGCCTACGAAACCTTGGCCAAGACCTACGAAGTCCTCGGGGCGCGCGACCGCCTTGACAGCGACTTCTTCGAGGGCATCCACGAGTGGAGCAACCTCAAGACCCTTCCCTTCCTCGAGAAACACCTCGGCCCACCGCCCGGCGCCGACACGCCGTAACCCAAGCCGCAGCAATAACATACGGCAGCCCCTGCTTTCCTCCGCCGCTGACGTCCAGCTTCCCTGTTAGGTCGTACTATTGTATTGCCTTCTATGGACGATTCATGTATTCTATGTACCAATACACATGCGGAGGTACTGCGATTTGGCTTCGCAGTCATGTAATGGGGATTGCTTTGCTCACGTTGTGAAGGGATGGGGCTCCTGCACGAATATTAGCGGGGTGTACGTCTACTGATCAGCTTGGGTGTACAAAAGAAGAGAGGCCCGTATGAAGGGGGTCGTGAAAGCGTTGTTAATGGCGTTTATCGCGATTGCAGTGGGTGTGGGAATCGTATATGCTGCTCAGGGGTTGCAGGGCGGCATGTACACGGACGGAGGGGGGGCATCGTCATCGCCGACAATGCCTCGGAACAGGACGTGGAAGACAACCGGATCATCTTCCAGGACGCGAGTTCGCGCATCGAGTTCGAAGAGTACGACTCGATGTGGTTTCATAACAACGGTCAGATCATGTTCGACAATCCCTTCTCCGGCGGTGGTTTCCTCACGGCCAGCGAGGATGTGTTCGAGGGAGCGGCTTACACGATTGGCCTGAACGACGAGCCGTTCGAGCGTATCCACCGGGCCTCGCAAGCCGTCGAGATCATCGGCCACACCATTGAGATCCGTGGCGCCAGTGACTTCGAGAGCAGACTCATGGTCTTCACCGACGAGGGCAACGTGCGACTTCCAGGCGATGATGCAGCCATGGGCACACAACAGGGCTCGCAGGCATTGCCGGCTCAAGCGAATGTGCCTGAATTCTTGATCCAAGATCGGAACGGCAATGTTGTGGCCAAGATTCGGGCCTTGTCGCCCGACAGTGACAGCGCACACCTCCTCCTCAAAGGCGCGATTAGGGATTTCAGCGACAGAGGATTCGCGATTGTGAGATAGACCACAACGTGAGGCTGTAGGCTGGAGGAGGAGAGGCTGGAGGAGCAGGAGGCCAACCGTGAATGAGCCGATAGTGGCCCGATGGGCAAGGCGCTATGTGGAGTGCGCAAGCTTGCTTGCGCTTTTCCCCCGCGGAGCTTGCTCCGCGAGACAGGAAGACCGGGCAGTCCGCCTGAGGCGGACCGTGAAGAAGCGGTAGCAAGCTACCGCACTCCACATCGCCGGTGTCCCACAGCGAAACCGAAGGCATCTGATAGGGAACACGGGAGGACAGTGACATGATGACCAACGACTCGGCAGTTCGAGACTCAAGGACGCCGCGTGTTGGCTGCGGATGCATCTCCCATCTTCAGTAATAGGGGATTGATTTTTCGCTCCAGTTCATGTATCTTATGTACTGGCAAGCGTGTGGAAGGACGGCGATCCCGTATCGCAGGCGAATAAATGGGGTTGCTGTACCGGCGAGGTCAACGGTCGGGGTCCATGCACGAATATCGGCCGGGTCTTCGTCTATGGGCTAGAGAGGGTGTGTACAAAAGAAGGGAGGCCCGTATGAAGGGGGTCGTGAAAGCGTTGTTAATGGCGTTTATCGCGATTGCAGTGGGTGTGGGAATCGTATATGCTGCTCAGGGGTTGCAGGGCGGCGTGTACACGGACGGAGGGGGGGGCATCGTCATCGGCGACAATGCCTCGGAACAGGACGTGGAAGACAACCGGATCATCTTCCAGGACGCGAGTTCGCGCATCGAGTTCGAAGAGTACGGCTCGATCTGGCTTCACGAGGGCGGAGGTCTCTATTTCGGCAATCCGCTTGCTGCGGGTGGCTTTCTTACCGCCGGCGACGACATCTTCGAAGGCGCGGACTACACGGTGGCCTTCTACTCGGCCGGCCTCTTCCTCGCGCTCGCCAACAACGGGCTACTCACGGTGGG
>Ga0209097_10000184_pt1 | contig 71081 bp, 39 predicted proteins | sample AD_UKC052_MetaG_FD_184419 | JGI IMG/M metagenome (GOLD analysis project Ga0209097, IMG submission 184419) | Active sludge microbial communities of municipal wastewater-treating anaerobic digesters from USA - AD_UKC052_MetaG (SPAdes) (version 2) | ecosystem: Engineered > Bioreactor > Anaerobic >... | reverse complement strand
AAAGTGGTTCATCTTGGCTGATGATCAGTGGTACATCGTTGGTGATTACGACTGGTACATTTTGGGTGAATATTCCTGGCGCATCTTTGGTGAATGCTTGTGGTACATTATAGGGTGATTAGTGACAAGCCGGGCATGCCTTCCAGTACCTGAGTTTTCCACCGGCGTAATTGGTTGGGATGTAGGCCATTTTCCGTGGCAATTTGCGCAGTCTTTTCTTCCTTGGGCAATTCGAGCACCATCTGTGTTTCTTGTTGGGCGCTTAAGCGTTTTCTCATACCAATTTTGTACCTTATTTTACTTTATCACTTAAAGCTGTCAACCCGTTAATTATCCCAACGCCTTAAATGAGATATTTTAATTTGTACACCATCAAACTTGTTATCTGAGGAGGCTCCCCAAGCATCAGCGAAATCTTTCCACCAATAGTATTCATTTTGATTATCAAATGGATTTAATATTCTGACCCAATTCCACTTGGAAAATGGGTGTGTATGATCCCATTGCACTGACATCCCAGTAATAAGAACAAAATGATCGATATCGGCTCCATTGACACCTACTTTGCCACCAATTTCATCAATTCTTTTACTTCCACTTTCAATTTGCACATATGGCATTATCATCCACCCTTGTTCTATTAACTTCCATAGATGTGTACTAATTATGGGGTTTGTACTATCCCACCATGCCCATTCCTGATTTTCATAGATGATTTTTTTTGCATATAAATCGTCATATTTATTTACAAAATTTATCACATCATTTATAAACAAACCGTGAGCAGCTAAATTTTCTGGGCGTCGGCGAATTATCCAGTCAGTTGTTATATTCTTATCCATAAGAACAAATATTGCAGACAGAATCACATGGCCACAATAATTGCCATTAACAGACACATAGCTATCATTACTTGAACAGTCTAGCTTCACACATATATTTCTTTGTTCAAAATATGCAATTAGGAATTGGGCAGCATCTTGATTTCTAATTTTTTCTTTATGACGGTTAATTATCGGAGCCAAATTGACACTAATTTTTTGAAGATTTGAATTTGTATGCCAATCGATGCAAGCAGGAGGAGCTTTTTCAGAATAGTTTGAAATATTCGGCTCTCCCCAGCAGTTATTCTTTATTTGTATTTTGCAAAATTCATCATCAGGGTCACATTTCTCTGCCGGCCTATCTCCACCTGTATCAGTATATCTTATAGGATTTGCATACCCATACAACCACAGGTTATAAGACATTGGCTGAGAAGACTCCCCTTCCCAGGTGTCCTGCGTCAAAAACCGCCCGCTTTGAGGCGTATAATATCTGGCCCGCAGATGAATTGCTCCCGACTCATCAGCCCATTCACCGGCATAACCATAAGGAGATAATTTGTCCCCGGTCAATTCAGATCCATTGCCAAACGGGTCATAGCTGCGGCTCATCAAAATATAGCCGTCCTTATCTGTGATCTGGCGAACGCTGTTCAGGTGGTCACTCAAGAAGTACGCCGCCCCATCAGTGCCAAGCTGGGCAATACGTCCAATACCATACAGATATGCCTTATCGCCGGCCATTAAAACCTGGGATAGACCGGTCGAGGAATCAAGAACATACATCTCTGTGGAACCATCCACCGTTTGCTGCAAGCGGTTGCCAAGCCCATCATAAGCAAAGGTGTAGACGTGCGTACCCTGGGTCAGCCTGATTAAACGGTCAGCCCGGCTGTATTCATATACATTTTTCTCATCCCGCAGCAAATTGCCATTGGCATCCCATGAATACGCCACGCCGTTGACACTGCTCAGGCGGTTGGCTGCATCATAAGTATAAACGGTGGTTTCGCTTATATCCTTCACTGTTGAGGTATAGCTAAGCCTGTTGCCTACCGCATCATAGGTATATTGATACGAAATTCCATTGCTGTAGGTGGCAGCAACCAGGCGGTTCAGCGCATCATAGCCATAGGAAATGGTCACGCTGCTTTCCGTTGTCCCACCCGGCAGGGTCACATCGGCTTTCTCGCAGCCCGGAATGGTGCAGGCATCCGTTCCACTCCAGAACTGCACCCCATTGTAATCCGTTCTGAAACGGTAGCTGCCCAACGGCAGCGTCAGAGTCGCCTGCCCGCTGTCATTGGTGGTGGCAGAGTAACCTGTGTAAGTGCTGCCGCTGAAAGCGTACACCATCAGATTCGGGTACGGCACGCCGGTCTGCCCGGCTACCGTCACCGTCACCGGCCTGGCCACTGTCACATCCACCGTTTCACACCCCGGTAGGTCACAGGCATTCTCTGTGCTGCTCCAGAACTGCGTGCCGTTGAAATCGGCTCTAAAGCGGTAGCTGCCCTGCGGCAGGGTCATCACCACCTGTCCCTCTTCATTGGTGGTCCCGCTTATATTGGCATATGCGCTGCCAGTGAAAGCGTACACCATCAGTCCGGACATTGCCGTGCCGTCTGTATTGCGCACCGCGACAGTCACCGGTTTGGTCACCGTGATGCTGGTGCTGCCGCAAACCGGCACGGCGCAGTGGTTGGCCGTATCGCTCCAGAACTGCGTACCGTTCAAATCGGCTCTGAAACGGTAGCTGCCGTCGGGCAGGTTCAGCATTGCCCGCCCGTTTGCATCCGTTGTTCCAGAGAATCCGGTATACGTATTCCCATTAAAGGCATACACCTTCAAACCGGCTTTTGCCGTCCCGTCTGTATCCATCACTGTCAGGATAAGCTGCCCGGTTTGCGACTGCCGGTCAGGCCCGGCCGCCAGCTTCAGGCTGCTGTCCAAGATGATATTTGCCATAACCTTGGCAGAACCCGGGTACCAGGCCACAGGTGTGGCCGTTTCAGTTCCTTCAGGTGTGCTGGTGGGTGTTTCTGAAGGCACCGGCGTTTCCGTGGGCTGCGGCGTGGCGCTGGGCGCCGGCGTTTCCGTGGGCAGGGCTGTGGGCGTCTGAACCGGGGTGGCCGTCATCTGTGGGCCAACCACCAGCGTCAGGCTGGCACAGCCCGGAATGGCGCAGTGATTCTGCGCTCCACTCCAATACTGCGCCCCATTGTAATCAGCTCTGAAGCGGTAATTGCCCAGAGGCAGTGTCAGCGTGGCCTGTCCGTTGGCATCGCTGGTGGCGCTGTATCCGGTATAGGTTGCGCCGTTGAAGGCATACACCTTCACCCCGCTGACCATCCCCCCCTGTACATTCTGGATGGAAAGCGCCAGTGGAACACTCACGGTCACCTCAGCACTGCTGCAGCCTGGCACATCACAATGACTCCCGGCTCCACTCCAGAACTGCGTGCCGTTGAAATCAACACGGAAACGGTAGCTGCCCTGCGGCAGGGTGAAAGCCGCCTGCCCGCTGGCGTCAGTCGTCCCGGAATAACCGGTATAGGTTGTGTCGTTGAACGCATACACTTTCAGGCCAGCTTTCGCCGTCCCATCCGTATCCGCCGCCGTCACGACTGTGGCATGCGTCACCGTCACAGTGGCGCTCCCGCAGCCCGGTACCGCACAGTGATTGGCTGTTCCACTCCAGAACTGGGTCACCCCTCCCCCACTCACCGCGCTGTAATCTGCTCTGAAGCGGTAATTGCCCGCCGGCAGAGTTAGAGTAACCTGTCCGCTGGCGTTGGTCGTGCCTGAATAGCCGGTATAGGATGTACCGTTGAAGGCATAAACCCGCACCCCTGCCTTGACCTGCCCATCCGCATCCTGAACCGTGACAGGCAGGGCGCGGGTGATGGTGATGGCCGCTCCACCGCAGCCCGGCAGATCGCAGTGGTTCCCGGTTCCGCTCCAGAACTGCGTGCCGTTGAAATCTGCTCTAAAGCGGTAACTGCCCTGCGGCAGGGTGAAGAATGCCTGTCCATTTCCATCAGTCACCAGGGAATAACCTGTATAGGTGTTTCCGTTGAACGCGTACACCGTCACGCCAGCCTGCGGCTGGTTGTTCGTGTCTGTCACGCTCACCGCCAGGGGGTTCATCACCGTCACTTCAGCTCCCAGGCAACCCGGCACATCGCAGTGGTTTCCGGTTCCGCTCCAAAACTGCGTGCCGTTGAAATCGGCCCGGAAGCGGTAGCTGCCTTCCGGCAAAGTAAAGATGGCCAGGCCATCCGCATCTGTTGTCTTGTAAAATCCTGTATAGCTCGTTCCATTGAAGGCATAGACCTGAACACCAGCTCTTGGAGCTGCCTGGTCATCCTTCACCAGCACCGTCACCGGCGCAGTCACCCGCACTGATGCCATGGTGCAGCCCGGCACGCTGCAGTTGTTCTCTGTGCTGCTCCAGAACTGCGTGCCGTTGAAGTCGGCCCGGAAACGGTAATTACCTGCCGGCAGGCGCAAAGACACCTGCCCGCTGGCATCGGTCGCTCCAGAATAGTCAGTATAGGTTGTGCCGTTGAACGCATACACACTCAAGCCTTCTTTGGGTGTTCCACTGGTATCCAGTACAGAAACAAGCACTGGCTGCGGCACAGTAACCGTCACCTGGGCACATTTGCCCATTTCACAGTGGTTGGCCTCTCCGCTCCAGAACTGCGTGCCGTCCACATCCACCCTGAATCGGTAGCTGCCCTGCGGCAGGGTGATGGTGGCAACGCCCTGTTCGTCCGTAACCTTGCTGTATCCGGTATAGGTGGTCCCGTCAAAAGCATAAATGCTCCTGCCAGTCAGCGGCACCCCGCTGGTATCGGTCACCAGCAGCTGCACATCCGGCCCGGCCGTCAAACCGCTTGAAACCTGCTCAACCGCCTGGGTAATATTCCCCGCCTCATCATATGTGTACGCAAAACTTGAAAGGGTGCTGGATGCCACGCTGTGATCAATCAGGGCCAGGCGTCCGGCCTCATCGTAGGTGTAGACCGTTTCCACGCCGTTGGGACGCAGCATGGACAGCAGACGCCCCACATGATCATATTCGTAATCCGTGGTCTGGCTGTTCCAGTCGGCCACAGCCGCCAGGCTGCCATCTGCATCGTAAGTGTAAACCGCCTGCTTCCCATCCGGGTAAATCAAACCGGTGCGGTTACCCCTCGTGTCGTATGTATAGGTCACCGTCTTATTGAAAGGATCAGTGACTGAAAGGAGGCGTCCATTCGTCCCATAGGTCCAGGTGGTGGTACCCAACCCATCGGTCATTCCGGTGCGCTGCCCAGCAACGTTGTAGGTGAAGGTCACATCCGCTTCCGGATCCGGGTAGTCAATCAGGGTCAACTGTCCTCCCGCATCATAGGTGAAACGGATCATATTGCCGTTTGCATCGGTGCGCGCGGCCAGGTTTCCCGCCAGGTCATAAGTAAAACCCCAGGTGTTTCCAAGTGGGTCAATCTTCATCGTCACCCGGTTCAGCGCGTCATAACGGAACTCTGTGACATGCCCATTGGCATCTTTAATTTGCGTGCGATTTCCCGCCGCATCATAAACGTAATCCGTACGCACATTGGTGTCCGCATTTGGCAGCAGCGCCGGACGATAATTCTGGATGATGGCCACCTGCCGGTTGAGTTCATCATAAATATAGTGCGTGACCACGCCATTGGCGGCAATTTCATCCGTCACATTGCCCAGCACATCATAAACCTCCCGGCTGGTGTGCCCCTGATTGTCTGTGGTGGTAACGCGGCGGTTCAGCGCATCGTAAGTATAGGTTGTTGTCCTTCCAAGATTATCCGTGGTCGAAATTAAATTGCCAACGGCATCATACGTGCTGGTAGCCGCATTTCCATCGCTATCCACGGTGAAAATCACCTGGCCTAAAACATCATACGTGGTGGTGCTGGTACGTCCCTGTTCGTCTGTGGTCTCTACAATCCGCCCCAGCGCATCAAAAACGGTGGTGGATGTTCCAAAGGGACCGGAGGTACTGACCACCCGGTCAAGAGCGTCATAAGTGTAAACCGTGCGCTGCCCTTCCGCGTCCACACTGGCTGCGCGCCTCCCCCATGCATCGTACTCGGTGTGAGCCGTGCGCCCCGTTGTATCCGTGGCGATCACCAGATGGTCATTCTCGTCATATACGCTGAATGTCTGGTTTCCCATTGGATTCCGGGTGGATACCAGGCGATCATAGCTGTCATAGGTGTATTCTGTGCGATGGCCCAGCGGATCGATGGAGGCTATCCTGTTGCCGGCCTCATCATAAACCGACTCTGTGATGCCGCCCAGCGGATCGATGGTGCGCAACAGGCGGCCATAAGAGTCATACTCATAGCGGGTTACCCGCCCCAGAATATCTGTACTGGAGGCCACATTGCTCAAATCATCATAACTGGTGGTGGTATAGTTTCCTAATGGATCCACCACTTTGACCAAACGGTCCAGTTCATCGTAATAATGGGTCGTAGAGCGTCCAAGCAGATCCGTTGTGGTGGCAATATTTTCCGAAATATTGAAAGTCGTTTCACCAGATAGCTGTCCCATGGCATCAATATAAGATAGACGCCGTCCGGCCGCATCATATAGATACCGGGTGGTGTTGCCCAGGGCGTCTGTGGTTGTTTCCAGTTGCCCTTTTTCGTCATAAGTATTGGTAGTGATATTGCCAGCTTGATCTATAGTGCGAACCAGGTGGTCAGCCGCATCATATTCATACAGGATGGTCTGTCCCAGGGTATCTGTAACGGCCACCTGGTTTCCATGAATATCATAGCCATATGCTGTGACAAGGTTATACACATTGGCATCATTCTGAGGGCGGTCAGGATCATAATTGGAAACGACTCTTAACACCTGCCCTGCGGCATTGTACTCCGTGTGCGTTGTCCTCCCCTGTTCGTCAATCACATCAATCAATCGGCCAAGTTCATCATAAACGGTCGTGGTAGATTTTCCCTGCCAGTTGGTGATTGAAGTGACCTGCCCATGATCATTGTAGGTATAGCTGGTGGTGTGTCCATAAGGATCCGTTTCACTGGCCAGGTATCCCTCCAGTGTATAGGTATAGGTGGTTATTCTGCCAATCTCATCTGTTTTGCTGGTTAATAGCTTGCCACCCTCAGGTGTCTGGAAATCATAAGTGTAGGTGACAACTTTTCCATCAGGCGAGATGATAGAGGTCAGGTTGTTGAACTCATCATAGGTGAATTCTGTCCGGTTACCCAGGGTGTCTGTGGTAGCCAGAAGGTTGACCCCATTTGAACTCCATTCTGTATTCAATGTATGCCCAGCCGCATTGGTAACAGAAACGGGATGGAAATAATCATCGTAGACTGTGGTGATGGGCCAATCCAGCTCGTCCCGTGTCTCTGTGTTCAGATGGTGATCATTATATATATAGGTCTTCTTTTCGCCTTTGCTGTCATAAACGGTGGTTGAGCCATCTGCGTTAAAAACAAGCCTGACAAGCATATTGCCAACGGCATCAAACTGGAGATATGCCCTTCCGCTCATATCATACTCGGTTGTGACTGTTTCTTTACCTGTTGGGTCAATCACCTGTGTCATGTGATGGGCGGAATCGTAGGTATAACGCCAGGTCTGTCCTAACAAATCTGTGGACGAAACCAGGTCTCCGGCAGCGCCGTAAGCATAGGTCACCTGCCGCCCGGTGTAATCGGTCACAGAGACTATCCGGCCCTGTTCGTCATAGCCCAGATCTATATAACGTGTACCCAGATCAGCGCTGACCCGAACCAGTTTTCCATGATCATCATATGTGTAGCCAAATGCACGTCCCTGTGAATTGATCCGGGTCAACAGGGTGCCATATTCATCAAATTCAAACCGCGCCTGATCTGGCGTGGTCAGAGTATAAGAAATTGTGTCGGTTACCGTCTGAGTGAGCGAAGCCACAATGCCAGCAGCCGGTCTGAAACTGCCATCTGCCTGCCGGCCAAAGAGAGACTGGTTGCCCAGATTGTCTTTGAAAATTACTATCTCTTCCATGCCCGCCACCACCTGTCCAGTGATAGTGGCCGGGTCGGCCGGGAAGAGCAGGCGGGCGTCATGGTTGTGGGTCCAGCCGTAACCCAGAACATCATTATACTGATCAACGGATCCAGAGGAGTATGCGCGGTGGAACACCAGGTCTCCGGCTGAAGTTGAGAAGGAGATATCCGGAGTGGCAAAAGAAAACGCGCCGGTTCGAGTGTTGATCGGGTCACCGCAGTGCCCCTGGGCACAGTTGGCAAAGCTGATCTGAAAACCAAGTTCAGAGGCAACATTTTTGATCAATTTCTTCATTTCGCCCCAGTTTAACGTGGAGCCGTTAAATATATCCTTCCAGGGATCAAAAATGTTGGAGCTGCCGCAGGAATAGGTTTTCATCACCGCCTGCCGCGCCTCCTCAGCGGAAGCTGCGCAAGCATAGGTGGTACCCTGATTGACATTCAGATTCAAAACATAATTGGATGAGCTGACATAGTGCGCCTCGTTCCGGTGCTGTGTGTTCAATCGCACGTTTTGCGTCAGCATGCCTGCCGATGCGCTGGTCAACTGGCTGGGCGCAATCGGGAGGGTGAAAACGCCAGATGGAATGGTATTGTAGAATGAACCGATCTGGCTGCCATTAATAGATACTGCACCGCTATGTGCCAGCACCCCTTCGTGGGGTGTAAACAACATTTGCAAAGAAGCTGATGCTAGGTTGGCCAGGCTTAAAAAGGCCGGGATCTGGATTGGCGTATTGACCACAGGCCGGTTGGTGCAGTACCAATCTTTGGTGTTAAAAGAGCAGGTCACATTGGCCAGTTTAACCGGGTAAACCTGTTTTCCAGATGGGCAGGATGTGGCCCCGGCAACTTGAATCTGTTTTCCACTGCCTCTGACGACAATATTGAAAGGTCGTTCGGCAACTCCCGACTCCCCTGCCGGGGCATCCCCCTGCACAGAAAACTCATTCAGCTGCAGTCCGCTGCTTTGTGCCGCCGCTGCCGGCGCAACATCCGCAGCTTCATAAACGGGATATACCACTACCCGCAGGCTTTGGCCGGACTCCAGGCGGGCATGATCCAGGCTCGGCTGGACCAGCATATTGGCCGGCATGCCATCCGGCGTCAACGCCGCCAGGGAGAGATCGGTAATGACCGATCCATGGTTGGTGATTACATAAGTTCTCCCCAGGGTCAGTGGGTCGAAGGCCTGAACGTCCTCTTCAACGGTGTAGTTGATTTCCGAATCTGGCGGCAGCACCAAATTTATCATTGCGCTGTCTGATATCGGAGTGCTGCTCTCTGGTTCTGCCACCAGATGCACGGTCACCTGGTAGTTTTTCGCCTGCGCATCCTGGGCATGCGCCGCCAGGGCAATCTGCCGGGTCTCGCCGGCGGCCAGGGTAATCGTTTGATCCTGACTGCCGCTCCCTACGAAGTTGATGATCAAATCGTCCGATGGACTTTGAACACTGGCCACCAGGGTGTGCGGGATGGCATCATCATTGCGCACGCTCACCTTCACCTGTTGATCATAATCCCGCTGAATGTTAAATGATTGGCTGCGTTTGACAAAAACAATGCCGTTGCCCACAGTGAAATGCCGGAAAATGGTGCTGCTGCCGCAGGCAGAGAAAGCCGTAACAGACCATTCATAAGCCTGGTTGCGCAGCAAATCATCCACCTGCACGGTATGTAATACATCATTTTCTGTGGTGTAGGTGTGTGAATTTTCAGGATGCCCGGCAGGATAGAATGACACCGTGCCGGTTGTTTCCGGCTGTGTCCGCCAGCTCAACAGAACCGAGGTCGAACCGCTGAGGCTGTTTTCAGCCGGAGCGTTGACGGTAATCTGCGGCGCCGCAGAGAGAAGCAAGGTGGTTGAAACAGTCTGTGAAGCCAGTGATAGATCTGAACTCACCACCACTTCAAACGGCAGGGTTGTTTCGTTGAAGCAGGTGGTGGTGGCCACCTGAATAACCACGTTTCCTGCCGCACCAGGCGTCAGCGCAAGTGTGTCTGTGGAAAGCGTCACCCACCCACCGTCCAGGTTAACCAGAGCAAAATGGAAAGAGTCGGTCTTCTGGCCCGTATTGGTCACCTGCAAGGAATACGAAGCGCTTCCGCCCAGGTGAAGGGTGGCCTGAGACGGGGCAATTCCCGCACTGAAATTGTAAGCCGGGATCACGGTGATGGTTTGGCTGGCTAAATTGTTGCTGGTATCCGCCTCGCTGGAAGCTGAAAATACCTGCTCATGAACGGTCAGGGTCGTTCCGATCACCACATCTGTTGCCACCCGGGTATTGAAATCGAATGTGATCTGTTTGCCTGCGGCTATATCCCCCAGTGTCCAGATCCATTGGCTGCCCACCTTTACGGGTATTGTAGCAGCTGTTTGGTCCACCAGTTCCAGTTCATCAGGCAGAGTCACAGTGAGGGTCACATCACTGGCGGGCAGGTTGCCGGTATTTTTCACCACCACACTGCTGCGGGCGAGGCCTTCCGGGGCAGCGCCGGTTGTTCCAGTCAGTTCTGCAGCCAGATCCGTGCCCCTGAAGGTCACCTGAACTGTTTTTTGTAAGGCGGATCCATTGACCGTGGCTGAAATCGTCACTTTTTCCAGCACCGCATCGCGAACCTGGCCGGTGGTTTTTCCAGCCGCATCCGTAAGATGGACCGGTTGGCTCACCACAGCGCTGCCGCCCGCGGCAAGATGCACACTGGCGCCCTGAACAGGGTTGTTTTGAGCATCCAGAACGGTCACGGTGATATTAGCGGGGGTCTGTCCGTCAGCCGGCGCCTCCGGGCTGTCCGTTTCGATGCGCGACTGCTGCGCGCTAAAGGGTCCAGCAATAAAGGTCAAAACTGGCTTCTGGTTTAAGGTCACACCGCTTGTGCGATCCACGATGGTCAGGGTTTTCTGCCCCGTGCAAGTGGAAGAAACCGTAATCACGATGATCCCATTGATGTCTGTCTGCGCTGGCGCCGGCACACGGACAATATTTCCGGATCCGCTGGCAGTAAGCTGAACTTCATGCCCCGCGAGGCGGTGTCCAGCACTATCCTTCAATGTAATGGTGATCATTGCCTGGCTGGTGCCGTTGGCAATCAGGGAGCCGGATTGAACATCCACCTGCGATTGCGCTGAATCGGCCGGGCCCGGGATGAATGTCAGCGCCAGAGCATCTGCAATAGGAAGCTGCGCGGTTTCATCCAGAACAGTGATAAGTGCTGTGCCAAGCTGTGTGGAAGTGACACTGGCTGTCAGGCGCCCTTCAAGATCAGTCAGGGGCGGTTCAGGAAGGGAAACCTGGGTTTCAAGGCCGCTGGCATTGACCTGAATTTTATGGCCAGACACCGGGTTGCCATAGGCATCTTTGACCAGCACAGTCACCAGAGAAAATTTTTGTCCATCCGCCACAACTTCTGACGGGGAAAGGGTCATGCTGGAAGCAGCACCTGAAGCTGTGCTGGATGTGACGGTCACAGAACCTGTACTGGTGATGAAAACCTGCTGACCCAATGCATGAATCTGTTTGATTTCAGCGCAGGTGGACATAAATTGGGCTGATACTGACCCATTTTCATCTGTTGTGCCAATGGCCACTGGCAGGGTTCCCGTCTCCTGACCATCCAGGTAATTCTGTCCACCAGAAATGATCAGTTGAACCGGGGCTGAGGCTACCGGATTCCCATTGCTGTCTCGCAGGGTCACGGTGATGGTGGCGCCATCGCTGCTGCCGGCCGGGAACGTTAGCGGGAATATCTGGATGGATGAAAGAGTTCCGTCCGTGGAAACGATCTCCAGAGTCTGAGTTCCATCCAGCAGAACACCTGCTGTTTGATCCAGAACCTGAAGGGAAAGAGTCTGCGCCTGCGAAGAGCGCAGGGAGGCTGTTGTCTGTCCCTGAGCATTGGTCAATCCGCCTGACACCTCAACGGTAACGCTGACACCATCATGCTGAACAGCAACCTGGTGCCCGGATATCGGGTTCCCCTCGGCATCCTGCAGGGTGATCGTCACCGATGCGGTCATGCTGTTATTTGCCGTGATCGCTTGCGGGTTGACCACAAAAATGGAGCGCTGCGGGTCAACCGGGCCCGGCTGGAGGGTGATTTGTTTGGCCGCCGGCAGAATGATATTTTCAGCCAGGTCGCGCGCCTTCACCTCGATGGTCTGGGCCACCGTACTGTGCAAAGTAGCGGTCACCTGGCCCTGAGCATCAGTTGTCAGTTCAGGTTGATCAATCGTGATATCCTGCCCGCTGCTCTCCACGCGAACATCCCGTCCAGGCATGGGATTACCCAGAGCATCTTTGATGATCACCACCACCTGAGCCGTATCTGTTCCATTAGCCGTCAGCGAATCCGGGGTCACCGTGAGTGTGGATTTGGTCACATCAAGGGTGTAGTCGCCAAAGTTTACGGTCAGGTGCTGACCACCGTACAGGTCTAAAGTTACCGTATCGGTGGTGGAAGAATTATAACCAGCTAAGTTTGTTTCCTTTATTGTAAATGTTTGGGTCGCATAGGGTGTAATGAGGATATCATCCAAAGCCAGGTATTCAGATGTATCTTCATTGACGGCTTGAAAACGAACTGATCTGCCAGCATAAGCTGAGATATTCGCATTTGATTTCGTCCAGGCACCACGGGTGGTCACATCGGTCCCAAAAGTTGCCAACACCTGGTCAGTCTCACCATCCAGCAGGTAAAAATCTGTGTTTGCGGTTAACCATTGGTTATTCTGCCACCACCAGCTTAAATTCTGAGCATTATTGGGCACAGTAAACACAGGGGAGGTCAGGCTGCTGTTTGTCCCACTGGGACGATAAAGCATATTGCCGTCATGCGTACCTGTGGTAATGGATATATTTGAACCGGAGAATTTCCAACCTGGGGCAATCACGGATAATTTGACATCGTCCAGGTAAATGTACTCTCCAACATCTTCATTCGCTGCTTGAAAACGAACTGCCTTACCAGCATAACTGGAAACATTTGCAAAAGATTGTGTCCAGCTGCCTCGAGTAGTGATATTGGTGTATAACGTGGTTAACACCTGCCCGGTCTCACCATCCAAAAGATAAAAATCTGTGTTCGCACTCAGCCAGAGGTTATTTTTCCATTTCCAACTCAACATCTGGACGTCAGGGGGCAATATAAAAACGGGTGATGTCAGATTGCTGGCAGAACCTGTGGGACGATAGGCCACCTTCGAACCATTATCAGTCACAACATAACCGGTGTCCGATTGCCATGGGCTCAAAATACCCGTTTCAAAATTGTAATTTTGTGGAAATGTCGTTGTAGCCAGATAGGCTCCGGGGATATCAAAGTTGAAATTTACCGGGCCACTTGGGAGGTCAGATGGCAGCTTTATCAGGTAATCCCTGGTCTGGCTGGAGGTAGCAGTAATACGCAAAGAATCTGTAGTGATTCCTTCGACTAAAACACCACTCAATTTGCTTTCATTGACGTCCACAACCTTGTTTTGATTGGTATCATTCCATACCTGGCCGCTGATCACAGATGAGCCCCGAAGAGCAATATTTTTGCCGCTGATCGCTTCAAACGCATTCAGAGTCACAGATTGAGATGCAATAATTGTGTCATAGGTTAGGACGGGCTCAATGGATATCCAGTAATTTCCCGCTTGCAGTTCTTCAAAAACGTAAAGGCCTTCCTGATTGGAAGGAGCTGAAGCAATAATCGCATTCTGGCTATTTATTAGGTTTACCTGGATACCTGGAACACGGGGTTCACTTCCATCCAACGAATTATTATTATTTTTATCATCAAAGATGATACCGGAGATCTCTGCCCCGGAAAAAACAACAAAAACATTACTGTGCAAAGAAACGGTGCCAGTGGGGGTAACCACGCCAGCAGAGATGCTTTTTAATCCCGGCTTGGTGCTGCGAATTTGCGTTGTGGCAATGCCATTCGCATCCGTTTCCAATAGATTTTCTTGAACAATTACTTCATCTCCGCTGACATTAATAACAACCTGCGTCTGGGTGACTGGGCTTCCATCAATATTCCGGATAGAAGCCGTGATAATCGCTGATTGAACACCATCTGCCCTCACGCCATCTGTTGGAGTCACATTTATGCTCGATTGAGTTGTATCGAGATCCTTGTATGATTTGGGATATACATCGCCATTTATTGGTGCCACGGCATTTAGGACTGAAATCATCGAAAACGATTCGGTTTCAGATGCCATTGCCTGCACCGCTCCTGTAATATTAGTCAAAAGGAGGGTGGTTATACACAGCACATTCACTATTTTTGATAAAAACTGTGATTTCTTGAAAACAGAGAGGTGATGATTTGCTAAGGTCATTGAAAGCAGAGACATTGTAAGAAATTCCATTCTGGCAGAAATGATGAAATCCACCGAAAAGTCATCCATGAACAAATTTTTTTATTCGAGGCGCAAAACAAAAACTCGCCCTAGCCGAACGAATCCAAAAACAAATGGCTAACTGATCCGTTTTTATAGAAAAACAGATTCTTCTCTTCTGCCCTGTCGCATTTTGACAGGTTACTTACCCCCATCTAAAAAACGGGCTGAGAGGAAAAATTAGATCTGCCGCACAATACGGTAATCCTATTATTTTATTGATCTGAAAATAACCGGTAAATTGGGAATTTTCTCTTTCCCTACTTCTATTTATAAAGAAATTCCCGGGAGATATTCTAAAGCACTCAATAACTACTGTCAAGATACACCGTTGTGCAAACATTTTTTGTAAGTGCGAATCTTTTTCACCATTACCCCTGCCCTACCCCTCTAATGCCTGGGTTCAATACAGATTTGTACTGTATCTCGCTCCAATGGTTTCGACAACTTACTAAATCGTTCCATCTTACCCACCACAAAACGCTTCAAATAATTATTGATTTTATCTTGACAAGAGAAAATATACGAATATACTATATATAGTACAAAAGTTCTTAGATACAAATCGAGCCTCAAGCAAATTGAAGTCTCATTTCAACATGGGTGAATATTCTTCAAAAAGAAATTAAGGAGAAAAACTTCGATGACAGCCAAAGTTTTTGCAATCGGCAATCAAAAAGGCGGAGTCGGCAAAACAACCACTGCTATTAATTTGGCTCATGGGTTGGCATTAAAGGGTAAACGTGTTTTATTGATCGATATGGACCCTCAAGGGCACGTCGCAATATCCCTGGGGTTAGAGCCGGACAATGGCGCCTTTAATCTCCTATTATTACGCGCTAACAACCCCGTGGAATTAGGCGCAATCAGGGCCAGCATTGTTGAAACAGGGCGAGAAAACTTTCACATCATCCCTGGCAACGATCAAACAGCGCTCGCCCAGGCGATCATTATGAATAAGCATGTTTCACATGTGGCAACAGCTCTAGAACCATTCAAAAAAGAATACGATATTATTCTGTTTGACACATCCCCCTCTGTTGGTGGTGTCCAAGAGCGGGTGTTCTGGGCCTCGGATATGATCATTATTCCCTGCGGTACATCTTATACTCCATTGCACTCAACGACCCAAACGATCAGTTTGTTATTGGCTCTGACCACTGAAAAAGACTGGGCTGGCCACCTCTTTGGAATTCTTCCCACCCTTGTTGAAAATACGGTTGCATCCAACACCATTATGCAATCTTTAAAAGAGTATTACCATAACAATGTATTGCCTCCTATCCATAAGGCAACCGTTATTCATGATTGTGTTGGCCAATTTAAAAGCATTTTTGAACATGCTCCCTCATCCCGGGCTGCAGAAGAATATCAGGTGATTGTTGACAAAGTTTTAAAATACCTGAAATAAGAACAACATACATTGCCCATTCATCAAAGTGCATGATTGTTGATGGCTTATTTTATTAAAGAAAGGAGACGCGCTTTCCTCCATAGAGCTCCAGCTAGGGGTTTCCGGCGCGGATAGGATGATGAGCCAGGAAGAAAAAAAAGAAGAGAAACCCAAAAAAGCAGAAAGGCCAAACAACCCTTTCCTTGCTAAACAGAATGTACGCCAATCCATTCTCACTGGAAGCACTCCCCCACAAGAGGACGTGTCAAATATATCTGCTGGCGATGTTCAAACCACACCCAAAATCAGTCTCCAAACATCGATCATTGATTTGATGACTGAAAAGAAAAAGAAACGAAATCGAAACTGGGATAATCGACCTGAGCACCAAGCCACTCATTTTCGAGGCGTTTCCACTGAATTGCGTGATACCATTACTGAAATTTCAAGGGATATAGAAGTAACCGCATCGGATGTGGCGCGAGCTTTTCTTGAATACGCTTTAGATGAATTTGAAAAAGGCAATCTTAGCGTTGAGCCCATCCTTAAATCTGGAAAATTGACTTTATTTCCAAAAAATGGCTGGGGGATACCACGCGGACCAGAATGGCACACATCGTCATGGAATGTAGCCAAACCTGGAGAAAAACCCAAAGCAAAAAATAAGCCCAGGCCTAAAGCATGGCAATCTGAAGTCTCCTACCGCGGCATACCTGCCAAAGTGCATGATGCAATTCGGGAAATCAGCAAAAAAAACCATGTACCCATTGGCGAGGTTGTTTCATTGTTTTTCTCTCATGCAATAAACGCCTACAAAAACAACCAGCTATTATTGACTCCCAAACAGAATTACAGATAAGCCCCATGGTCGCTCCCGTGACGCTCTCGCGCCGCTCCCGCAACGCTCCCACGCCGATTCCTCTTGACGGCGCGTGTATTTCCCTCTGGTCTAGCAGAATTGTACCTCTACTCCATAGATACAATCAACCGCCCTCCCCTCTCATTAATCAAGAAGGGAACAATGATATAGGCGGCTTTTCCACATGCTGGAAGCGAGTGGCGGTGCACAGAGACGGGATAAGCAAAAGGCATCCAATTTGGCCAGGCTGCCGTTTTCAGAAAATAAAGTCTATAAAACCAATCCGCAATAAATCTATCCAAAACGCCGCACCCGAATCTTACCGGTTCTGTTTTCAGGCGAATATGCAAGCTGCACTGGAAAAGTACGACAACCATGATTCCCACCACCCCGCCCGCTCCCGTGTCGCTCCCAAAACCGGCGTTAATGGGCCCATGGCTTCTAATATTGGGAGGAAATACCAACCTGTGCCTGATCAGGGAAAACTCACAGAAATAAATGTTATTTCCAGCGCCTGCCACAGACACCGCTCCCGTGTCGCTCCCAGATCGTGGGTGATGTGGGTCAGGTGTGCAAAACATCGCCCTGACCTTTTGCTCTCCCCGGCAATCACGGTTCAAACCGCCAGGATTAAGTGGGCTCTCTACAAGAGTCGTGTCCGCTCCCGCGTCGCTCCCAAAACCGGTGTCAATGGACCCAACAGCCGAAATATTGGGAAGAACCGCCACCCCGTGCCTAGCCATAGAAGATTTACTGGGATGTGGGCTGTCTTCTGCGTCGACAGCAAGAACCGCTCCCGTGTCGCTCCCAAAAGCGAGCCAAATGAGAAAGCTCAGCCAAAGAGAAGGACAATCAACCTGACATGCCGGCCGGTGTCACCTGATAAATCTCTTTCGTGCTGCCGGCATTTGTCCTCTAGTTTTCTCAACAGAACACTTCAAAAAAAATATTCTATAATCAGGTCGGTTGGAGAGTGGGCAAGCCGCCTACCATTGCAGTTATCCAGAAAAAGCAATAAAGTATTTTCCATCATCCGGTCTGATTATTCTGAGAATGTCCTAGTCCTTACAGATGCAACCTGGAAGAATTTCACCAGCGGATGGACCAAAAATCCTGGTTTAACCGGAAAGAAGCCAGTGAATTCGATAAACGCTGCTTCTGTTGCGCTCCCGCGTCGCTCTCGTGTCGCTCCCAAAACGTGCGTGGGGCTGCTTTGGTTGAACAAAATAAAACATTCATGCTGGTTTGGTTTTCCTTGTATATCATCATCAAGCGTGTTTTTCCTTACAGACTATTTATCCCGCCTCTCAAATCCAACATTGTGGGGGATGGAATTCATTTATGGATTGCTTCTCAATCAGGATAAAGCTCTCTTGACAGCACGGAATCAATATCCGTTTAAATTTTCCCCTCTTATCCAGGCATCACTCAATTTGGAATCTTTCTGGCAATCCCCAGGTCATTTCTATAAATCGTCTCTTGTGGATCGAGAAAAAAATAATGGGAGCTGCATATTTACAGAAAAAAAAGAGCTTCCACATGCTTCCATATTTTCGATAAACCATCTGCTTCTCAATACGGCCAAATCTGAAAAACTCGAATCTATACCGATTGATCCGGACAAAGAATCAGATCCCAGTTCAAGAGAGGCAGTAGTTAAAACCAGATACACAAGGACCTCAATAGCCTCAAAGAAGCTCTATTTTGGGGTACTTCAAAAAAGACAAGAATTTGGGTTCGCCAAAATTAGAAGTTCTCAAAAGCCCCAAAAATGCCTAAAAATGTGCCGCTCCCGTTCCGCTCCCATTACGCTCCCTTTACGCTCCCTTTACGCTCCCTTTGACGATCCCGCTGTGGCGCCACAAGGCTTTATAAGGCGCTTTTTTTACATGGTGCTTGTATTTATATGTCCAGGCGGTAATCGACGCTCTGCACGCCTCCTAGTGCCATTTGAGAGTAGGAACCTTTTGCGCAAAAGTGGAAAATATTCCACTTCCATAACCCCTATTCGCACCTTTACCCATCCATCTTTTTTTCAAATCCATGGGCGATTAAGTTCACGCCTGGTTGATCTGGAGAGCAGCACGTTGGCGTTTCCCGTCATCACTTTGCCTGAATCCAGAAACGCTATTTTTTCCAATCCGCCATATCTTTTTCTTCTGATCCAGATTGCGGCGCAAAGAAAAATAAAACCTCGGAAAAATTTTTAACCTCTCGGAGGCATATTATGTCCAGCATTGCAAAAAAAGTATCCCAGGAACACCCTGATCGAATGGTGCTTGAAGAATTTGAAACTTACTTGATGACGCGCCAATATAGTTCAAATATCCGAAAAACCTATATCAGCTACATGGTTACAACCTGGCGCTATTTTAGCAATTTGCCCGAACCAAAACGGGTGATTGATTTGACACGAGAGGATCTGGTTTGCTTTATCGATCTTGCCATGTCCAGTGATACATCTCTGGTTCCCCCGTTTCGCAATAAGCCGTGGTCTTTCTTGACCATGCATGCTTTTGCAACTTCCTGGGGACAATTTTTCGCATTTTGTATCAAACAGGGTTACATCACTGAAAATCCAGCTGAAGACATGCATAAATATCTAAACGACAATTATGGTTCAGAACAGTGAAAATTTACGGAGGAAAAGCCCCGAGGAGTTTTTGGTGAGAGGGTCAGAGGCCAGCACCCACTCAGATGAGTGGCAATTCGCTGTAAGGTTGTTGTGAAATTTTCAGAACAAAAAAACTAATATTTTTTCACCCCTTGTAAAAAAACAAATCTCGTGGATATAATCAGAGCAGTGAAATTAAGCGAAAACACCCCGCCGGCCAAGGTAAGGGTGTTCGCAGAAATCACAAACCATTTGTTTTTTCGTCCACGTGGGTATCCGCGTTGGAGCGTATTTTTGGAGCGTATTTAAAGCCTCCATTCAACCACCCGCTGAAGCAGGGTGGTTGAATGGAGGCATCTGATCCAAAAGGCTTGTAATCTTACAATAAATTCAATATAATTGTAAATATGGAAGTGATGAAGGCATACAAGTTTCGCATTTACCCGAATGTCGCGCAGCAGGAATGGTTTACGCGGCAGTTTGGGGCTTGTCGGTTTGTGTATAATCACTTTCTGCGGGTACGAATTGACTATTATGCCGCGCATAAGGATGACCCGACCAAAAAAGGGTTGACGTATCACGACACTGCCCTTGCCCTCACGCAACTCAAAAAAGCAGAAGGGTACGAGTGGTTGAAGGAGGCCAATTCGCAAGCATTACAACATGCCTTGCGTGACCTGGACACGGCTTACAATAATTTCTTCAACCAGCGAGCGCAGTTTCCGCGCTTCAAATCGAAACGCGGCGAACAAGCCTTCCACATCCCACAGTTTTTCAAAGTGGATGGCCATTATCTCGTTTTGCCGAAAATCGGGGCAGTTCGGGTGGTGGTACATCGTCCCATCGAAGGCGCGATACGAAATGTGACCATTCGCAAAACGCCAGCAGGCCGTTACTACGCCATGTTGGCTTGTCGGGTGGAACTTCCCGAACCTCGACAAAAACAAGGCGAAGTCGGCATTGATGTTGGCTTGAAGTCGTTTCTGGTGACATCTAAAGGCGAGGGGGTGGAACACCCCAAGCACCTCTTGAAAGCGGAAAAGCGGCTGAAACGGTTACAGCGGTCGTTGTCCCGCCGCAAGAAAGGATCGAGCAATCGAGAAAAGGCGCGGCTGGCGGTTGCCCGCCAGCACGAAAAAGTAGCGAACGCCCGTCAGGATTTCCTGCACAAAACGAGCCGACGGCTGGTTGACGAAAACCAAGTCATCTACGCCGAGGATTTGAATGTGAAAGGGATGCTGGCGAATCATTGCCTTGCGAAACGCATTGCGGATAGTGGATGGGGTGAATTGTTCCGTCAATTAACCTACAAAGGACAATGGTATGGGGCGGATTTTCACCAAATCCACCGTTTTTTTCCGTCATCCAAACGCTGTCACGTTTGCGGATACATCTATCAGGATTTGTGGCTGTCTGAACGTGAATGGGTCTGCCCTGAATGCAAAACAACCCATGATCGTGATAAAAACGCCGCCATCAACATTGAACTTTTCGGCTGTGCCGAACGTACTGGTGGAACGCCAGGAACGCATACGCCTGGGGAGAGTGGGGTTACTCACTCATTGAGCCAGGAAGCAGCTCGCTTCAGCGGGTGGTAGTTCACTTTGCAATTATACGCCATTTCATCATGGTGTGTCAGGCAGGAAGGGGCTGGCGCGATGAACATAAAGGTCAATTTCCGGGCTTTTTTGCTCGTTGAATTCAGCTTATTTGAATCTGTAAAACACTCGTATAATTGACTCTGCCAACTTAAAGCAAACGACGCCCAACCTTGGCCGGATCGGGGCGTCTTGCTAAAAGTCTTTTTTCACAATTTAACATTCACTTTAAGGCGTTCAAAACAACGCTGGTGTGTTTGTTGTTGTTATTATACAAAATCGGGCAACAATTGTCAATAATTGGCGCAAGAAATCCCGATTAAATACCGCAATATTTCCGCCTGAGTCCGCGGCCAGTCCGTCATCACCAGGTTTTTTCGGGAGAAAATCCAGCAGGGAAAGGAGGAAAAAACGCATGACCACCGTTATTTTATTTTCAGGGCCATAGCTGCCAGGGAAGAATCCGCCGGCTTTTAAGGCGGCTTTTTTGCTTACCTGGCCATTAAAAGCAAAAACACCCTCAAATTCCTTGGCCGGGATCGGGTGTTTGCGCTAAAAAACCACTTTTCTGTTCTCTTGTGCGTTCGTCACAACGCAGGTGTGGTTGATGTTTTTATTATATGCAAAAAAGGAGAAAAGTCAAGCATCATGGAAACATAAAACCGGTCTGAAAATACATTGATCCAGGACGCCAATAAAATATTCTCCCGTTTAAACGCACGAAACCCGGCTGGCCGGCCAGGTTTCAAGTGCAGTGGGAAACAGAAAGCGTAACAAAAAGGCTCGTTACGTCTTGATTGTAGTATGTATTTAAATATTTTTCAAGGCCTGTTTCCCCCCAAACGGATCGTTTCTGTTTTGGAGGACGAATATGTCAGTAACATCGCTGTCTTTTTCTGCCGGCTTCGAGGAACCGCAAAGCAATTATTTCAGGCTCCCCAATAACTGGTTGGATTTATTGCATGAAATTCGCATAGCTTATAAAAATCGCTCAATTGCTCCCATCAAAGTGATGGAATATATCCTCAAACACACCTGGGGCTGGCAGCGTTTTGAGTCGGGTATCGTCCTCTCTCTGGATGAATTGCAAAACGGCAAACGCTGGGGCCGCCGCCGCGCCGACTCTGGAACCGGCTTGTCCATCAATGCCATTCGCAAATCACTCAGCACGCTGGAAGAGTTAGGGTATGTTGAGAAGTTGGGGTTTAACTGTTACCGGCCCAAACTCAAACCCGCCACCAGCGACTATTTCAAACTTCCCAAAGCCTGGACGGATATCACTGCGCAGGTGCGCAGCTCGCTGACGGTGTTGATAACCGAGTATTTCATGCGCCATGCCTGGGGCTTCCAGAATCCGCAGGGGGTGTGGTTGGATGTGGACGAGCTGCAGAACGGCCGCAGATACGCTGACGGCCGGCGCTACGATGCCGGGGTGGGGGCTGACATGAAATCCATTCGCGCGGCACTGGAAGAAGCCGTTGCTTTTGGATTGGTGGTCTGGACAGACCGCTGCGAGTACGGCCGACTGTATAACCTGCACCTGGCTGGAATGCAGGTGGGGCAGGGGGGAGAATATCTGGGGGATTTGCCCTGGGACCAGGCTGACGCAGAAGAAAGCACAGCAGAAGTTATCGAAACCATGAAAGGTGAAGAAACGGTTCCCGACTCCTTTTGGGAGAAGCCGCTGGCGGATGTTTTGGAAACCGAGTTGAACCGGTCTGAACTGCTGGCAGGCCTCGGCATTTTTGGCGTTCCCCGCGCAGAACTGGCCGCCCGCAATCTCTCTGCTGAACAGATTTGCGCCTGGGCCCTGTATGTGGGCGCCGCAGACAACCTTTCCAATCCCACCGGCCTGCTGGTGAAGCTGCTGCGGGGTGGGGAAGGGGCTCCGTCCGGCTTTGTGGATCTGGCCCGACTCCCGCTGGCGTCCTGGTTGGAGATTATGGTGCAAACCGGCCCTGTGGCGCAAAATGAATACCTGCCGTATGCCGATGTGCGCCTTTGGGAGTCGGTGATGGGGCAGGGGGGGAAAGGGCGTGTTCCCGCATTTTTGTCGAATTTCCTGGCCGAAAAGTGTCGGGAATATTTTACAGAAGACTGTTCAAACCCGGCACGGGATGAACAATTAGAGGTTGAAGTGGCGCCGGCGGTATCTGTCAGGGATCAGGTGGCCGTGGAACCAGAAGCGCCTGCTTTGGGCGTTGTTGATACCTGGAAGGAAGCAGTTGAAACGCCTGCGGAAGCAGATGACAGGGTATTAAAAGACACGGTTAAAACACTTTTTCAAAACACTGATAAAAAACAAACAAACACGCCGGCCGCTGTTGTTGCCAACAAATCTGGAGGTAACAAGATCAAGAAAGAGCTAATTTTGACGCAACAACGCCCGCGAACATGGTCAGCGGCCTTTGGAATTAGCAGACAGGGATTGCCATCTAAGATGGCAAAGGAAACCCGCTTCGATTTTCGTTGGTGGGTGCTAAAAAGCAATAGGTGTTGTGTTACACTTGTTCTTTGATGGACATGAGGTAGTGTTGCAACGCGGGGGCGGGCCGCCCCCGGAAAGGGGAACTCCAGCGGCCAAAACCTCCCGCGCCCATCGGGGTGCGGACTGACCCCCCCCCCCTTAAAGGGGGGGAGAGGGGGGAGGGTACAGGGGATTAAAGGGGTTGGTAGCGTAGATCTTTCCTTGTCTGTTATTGATGATTTTTTCTTATCCGTCATTGGTTATTTTTCCTTGTTCATTTATTCACAATTATATGTGACCGACAACTTTTGCTTTTTTTGGTATAATCTGCGTATGGCCCGTGAATTTTTCTGTCCATTTCCGATCCCGGAACAATGCCCCATGCCGCTCGAATCTCCATTCGACAGTGACCTGGAATGGCGGCGGGCGGCTTTCACCCTGCATACACTGGCAACCAATCCCTCTTCGGTGCGATACGAAATCTGGAAAATTTTAGGGGAGGCCTTTCAGCTGGCCCCATCCGCCGGAAGCATCTGCCGTCTTTTTGAGCGCTTGCGAAGAAACGATCTGATTATGGTGCGCAAGTTTGGCCTGATGCGTAAGGTGGAGTTTGCTCTGGTTCGCCTGACTCCCAAAGGAGTTGATTTCTGTGAAAGTATTGGCATTGCAGTCACGCCTTCAGATTGGGAAGTGGCTGATCTGCGCCTGGCCGCAGAACCCGCCGACACCAGGGCCCTGATCCTTGAAATGGGTTATCAGGCCCGGCTGCGCGGTTTTTCATTTGAGGTGGCGCCCGCCGGAGGGCCATTCTGCCATGCAGCCCTCTTTCTGAATGGCCGGCGAATTTTTATTAATTTTTGCGTTTCAGCAAATGTGCCAGGAATTTACCTGGAAGCCTGGAAAGCCCAGGGATTTGCCGCCGTCTGCGGCCTTTCTTCCAGCACCAATGCCGTGTTGAAGGCAGTTATCATGCCGCACGTTTCACAGGGATTTACGACAGACCTGTACAGCCTGGTGAATGCAACACGCAAATCCCTTTTTGAGTTTTTCTGGTTGACAAGCTGGGGGTGGGAGTCGGGAGACATCCCGCTTTTGAACAAGGAGCAAGCATGAATTATCTTGGTTATAATGATTTCGTCCCCTGTCTTTACAGGGAAATGGGAATTTCAGAAAACACGTTTCGCAGAACCGGCTGGAAGCAAACCTGCCACGTCCTCTACACCATGGCGCTGCGCGGCTGGTCGGTGTGGTCTGACCTGGTGGCCAACAGCAAGATCAACAGAACCACCTCTGCCAAAATTTTGCAGGAGCTTGAAAAGGCCGGCCTAATCCAAACGGGCGAGTACCTCCTTTCAGGAAACACTTCAAAAGCCAGTTATTTCGCGGTGAAATTCAAGGTGATTGAATTATCCTCTCTGGGACGATCGTGCTGCACCAATGTTGGCTGGACCCCAATCGAGTCCGAATGGGCCCGCCTGAGGCGGCTCCATGAACCAAAAAATCAAATCAGCAAAAAACACTCTGCATGTGTCCTGCATTTCGCCCATCATGCCCGGCTGCGTGGATGGGAAGCGACTGTGCTGCCGGATATATCAGAAACCAATTCCTTTTTTCAGCCAGACGTGGAAGTTATTCAGCACAGACCTTACCACGAGGACGCCAGGATCATGGTGGAAGTGGAAAGCCGCCATTACCCTAATCGCCAGAATAAGTGGTGGGGAATGAACACCATTTGTGAAAAAATTAGCGCCGGGCTTGGACTGGTCACGTATGGATATTCGCAGATTTTGCACTTAACAGCAGAAGTCCGGAACATGGGAATTCATGCCTATGCCACGGATATCAAGTCTTTGCGTGAAGATGTCGCCCGACTGAAAAGCACGGAAACGCCGCAAAACCCAATCCGTTACTCCGATCTGCCGCTCTTCAATATTGTTTTTTGAGAATCAAGAAAAAAAACAGCCCCGTCAGAATTTGGCGGGGCTTTTAATTTATAAAATTTGAGACCTTTGGAAAAGGTCTCAATGTGGTGGGCTATTCAGCCCAGAAATCCTGGCCTGTGGGCCAGGACCGCGCCAGTCAGTCCCCCCCTCCCCCCTCCGAGGGGGGAGGGGGTATAGGAGCAGGGGATTAAAGCGTGAAAATTTGATAGACTGGAAATACGTTTGTTGTAAGATGTGGAAACACGCATGCTATTCGGTCTGGAAATACGCGCGATTGGATAATTTAATGAGTGCAAAAACTTTTAGCTTTTTGGTATGGTCAAATTTATGACTCGTGAGTTTTCTGTCCATTTTCGATCCCAGAAAAATACCTCGCGCTGCTCGAGGCCTCGTTTGACGACGATTTTGTTCCGTTTTTAATCACAGAGATTGATCTGCGTATAGACATTATACCCTTAAAAATAACTATCCAATTTTCCTCAAAAAGGAACACTCAGAATAACAACTAGCAATAATGAGTATATAATAAGGTCAATGGATAATTTTAGCGGAGGAGGGCGTATGTATTTCCCCCAGGTCATGACAATTGAAGAAGTTTCCAAATATCTGCAAATACCGCTATCATCATTGTATAAACTTGCACAGGAGGGAAAGATACCGTGTCAGAAAATAGGGCGACATTGGCGTTTTCGCAAAGAAACAATTGATCGCTGGCTAGACAAAACTCCAGGAGAGGACAAAATGGTTAACGAGACCAGATAAGAATTCTGGCAAGTTTAATCTGAAGGCTGGAAATTTGATGCAAACCCAATCAATATATCAGGTCATATGACAGACTCTAAATACAAAATTTCTTTTACGACAGGGGGGCTTTTTTATCGCGAAGCAACCAAAATTGTCGAATTATATTTCCAGTTGAGGGATTGGGCTCATGTCAGGGCACAAATTCACAATGAAAATCTGCTTAAAACCCGCACTCAGAGTTCATTGAAAAGAACTGCCAGGGAGCTGGTGCAGCGGATGGAAGTGTTGACGGATGATCAATTGACCATTCTGGTTGATGGAAGCAGACAGGAACAGAACCAAATTCTATGGCTGGCAGTTTGCAAACAATACTCTTTTGTTAGAGAATTTGCCATTGAAGTGGTCAGAGAAAAATTCCTGCGGCTTGATCTCGAATTGTCCTATCGAGATTTCGATATTTTCTTCAACAGGAAAGCAGAATGGAACGAAATTCTTGATCAAACAAAAGAGTCCACGCGTAAAAAAATGCGGCAGGTTTTATTCAGGATTTTAGCTGAGGCCGAAATCATATTACCTGGTGGAATGATTGTGCCTGTTATGCTCTCTCCAAGAGTGGCCCGCGCTGTTTGTGATGATGATGCCAGTTTTCTGGCCGTTTTTCCAATTTCGGAGATAGACATGAGGATGTATAAAAATGACGGTCGATGAAACCAGCTCAATTTTGGAACGCTCGGAACACCTTTATAAGCTCATCAGCAGCGAACGTTTTTTGAAAAAGCAGGGATTGGGAAATGAAGTGCCCTTCTTTATATGCCCTTACCGGCCTGAAGATGGCATTGAGATGAAACAAATGGAGCGGCGACTGATTAAACGGCTTGCCGCGGATGGCATTACCGTCCTTTATATCGATCTGTATATCCTGACGATTGAATTGCTCCAAAAACGGGGTATCTGGGATCGCATATTAAAAATTGAACAGCAAACCCCGAAAGATAAATTGAAGGAATTGCTGCAGGGTGTGCTGGATCCCGAACAGCACCTGATTCCAGCGATTGCTCAAAAGATGGCGGAAGAAACCTTTGATGTGATGTTCCTTTCTGGGGCAGGGGAGGTGTTTCCGTATATCCGCTCGCATCACGTTTTGAATAATTTACAGAGCGCAGCCAAAGACAAACCCACCGTCCTGTTCTTTCCTGGCCGTTACACGCATTCTCTGGAGGGAGGCGCATCTCTGGATTTGTTCGGCCGGCTCCATGACGATAAATACTATCGTGCATTCAACATCTACCATTGTGAAATTTAAGGACTCGATGACCTATGATACTGAATCAGATCTTTCAAAAACCGGTTAATCGTACCATTGAAGGCGTTATCAAAGCTGACGACGAGTCAGGATTGAAAAATGAGGTTGAAGAATATGTGCTGACCAATGAGGTTTCCAAGCGATTGGAATCTTTTTTGGAAGCCTATACCAATTATCAGGGGGCAAATGGCGCCTGGATTTCAGGTTTCTTCGGATCTGGTAAATCGCATTTGCTTAAGATATTGGCCCTGCTTCTCGAAAACCGGACAATTGACGGGAGCAGCATGTTGACTCTTTTCTTACCCAAGTGCGGTAATAATGCCATTTTGAGAGCCGTCCTGCAAAAAGCGGCGGCCATTCCCTCAAAAAGCATCCTGTTTAACATAGATCAGAAGGCCGATATTATCAGTAAAACGCAAATGGATGCGCTGCTGGCCGTTTTTGTCAAAGTTTTTGATGAAATGTGCGGCTATTATGGAAAACAGGGGTATATTGCCAGTTTTGAACGCGACCTGGATAAACGCGGCCTGTATCAGACATTCAGGCAGGCCTTTGAGAGAATTGCCGGCGTTAACTGGGAAACAGGGCGCGAACAGGCCCTCCTGGAAGCAGATAATATTGCCCTGGCTTATGCGCAGATTACCGGAGCCCCGGCTGATTCGGCAAGTGGCATTCTGGATAAATATCGCGCGGATTACAAGGTTTCAATTGAAGATTTTGCTCTCCAGGTCAATGATTACATTGAAAGGCAGGGCAGCAATTTCAGATTGAATTTCTTTGTGGATGAGGTCGGTCAGTATATTGCCAATAACATTAAATTGATGACCAATCTGCAAACCATTGCGGAAAGCCTGGCCACCAAAAGCCGCGGCCGGGCCTGGATTATTGTGACAGCACAGGAGGAAATCGGATCGGTCATTGGGACCATGAATACACAGCAGGCCAACGATTTCTCAAAAATTCAGGCGCGTTTTGCCACGCGCCTGAAGCTGACCAGCCAGAATGTGTCAGAAGTGATTCAAAAGCGCCTGCTGCTAAAAAATGAGCAGGGAACAACACTTTTAATGGACGTATATCACCAACAGGTCAATAACTTTGGGACGCTGTTTGATTTCACGGATGGATCCACCACGTACGGCCGTTTCCATGATCAGGCTCATTTTGTCAACAGCTATCCCTTCATTCCTTATCAGTTCGATCTTTTCCAGGCCTCAATTCAGAATCTATCAGATCATAATGCTTTTGAAGGCCGGCACAGCTCTGTGGGTGAAAGATCCATGCTGGCGGTTTTTCAGCATGTAGCCATTCATATTATAGGCAATGAGGTGGGGCAGCTGGCAACCTTCGACTTGATGTTTGAAGGCATTCGCAATGCCCTGAAATCTCAATTTCAACAGGCTATTCTTGTCGCTGAAAGAAACTTGAACGATCCCTTTGCTGTCCGGGTGCTTAAGGCGCTTTTTCTGGTGAAATATGTCAAGGGATTCAAAGCCACGCTGCACAATGTTAGCATTCTGATGATTGACCGCTTTGGCTGCGATATGCTGCGCCTGCGCAAACAGGTCGAAGGAGCGCTGAACCTGCTGGAGCAGCAGACCTATATTCAACGTAATGGTGACGTTTATGAATATCTTACCAACGAAGAAAAAGATGTTGAAGAGGAAATCAAGAACACTGACGTGGATTCAGACGCGGTGTTGAGCGAGCTTTCCAATGTTGTCTTTGAGCAGATCATCAAAGAACGCAAAATCACCTGCGAGGATAATAAGCAGGATTTCCCCTTTTCGCGAAGGCTGGATGATCAGCTGGCAGGCAGAGAATATGAATTAACGGTTCGTTTGGTCAGTCCTTTTCATGAATATTTTGACCAAATAGAAACCTTGCAAATGCATTCCATGGGGCGGGATGAATTGCTGGTTGTTCTGCCGCCAGACGACCGGCTGGTTCAGGATCTGTTAATGTATAAGCGGACAGACAAGTACATTCAGCAGAAAAACTCAGTGACGCAGCAGGATTCGATCAAGCACATTCTGACGGAAAAGAGCTTCAAAAACCGGGAACGTGCGCAGCAGATTGTGACCCGGTTGAAAAACCTGCTGGCCAGGGCGCGAATGTTTGTGGGGGGCACGGAAATTGATGTTCCGGGCATGGAACCGACGACGCGGGTGATAAAAGGTTTTCAGGAATTAATCCGCCGGACTTATCCCAACCTGAAGATGCTGCACGGGATCAATTATTCTGAAAATGACATTGATCAATACCTGCGCAAAAACACGGGAACCCTGTATGAAAACCAGCCCGGTGATTTGAGCGAGGCTGAGCAGGAGATTCTGGCTTATGTTCAGGCCAATAAGAGCAGCGGAATGCGAACAACCATAAAAACGCTGGTTGAGCGTTTTGAGCGCAAGCCATACGGCTGGTCGCTGGCCGCGGTGCTGTGCAACCTGGCTTTGCTTTCGGTGCACGGCAAAGTTGAAATGCGCGGCGAAGGCAACCTGCTGGAAGATGCGGCTCTGGCCAGGGCATTGAAGAATACCCAGGCGCATGCCAACGTGGTTTTGGATCCGCAAATCGAATTTTCGGCCGCGCAGGTGAGCGGCCTGAAGCGATTCTTCGAAGATTTTTTCGATAAGCTGCCGCAATTCACCGAAGCCCGCGAACTGGGCAAGGAAACCGCCCAGGCCTTTAATGACAGATTGGACATGCTGACCAAATTACTTGCCAACCAAGCCTTATATCCCTTTTTATCTGAACTGAGCAACCCGGTCAGTCAGCTGAAAGAGCTGGTGGGAAAGCCTTACACATATTACCTGACGGATCTGCCCCGGCAGGCGAATGAGTTATTGGATAGCAAGGACAACACCATTGATCCCATAGTGAATTTCTGGAATGGAGTGCATAAACAATCGTTTGATGCGGCCAGGCAATTCCAGCAGCAGCAGAGCGCCAATTTTGACTATCTGGATGGGGATGAGGCGCAAAAATTTATGGATCTGCTGGCAGATAGAACCGTGTTCCGCGGCAATAAAATGCAGCAGGCGCGCCAGTTGATGGATGCACTGCAAGGCAAACTGGCGGAAAAATTGAAAGCAGAAAAAAAACAGGCCGCTGATGCCATTCTCGCGCAGCAGGCCCGGCTGACATCCATGCCGGAATACGGCGGGCTTTCAACCGCGCAGCAAGGCGAACTGGCGGCGGCTTTCACTTCTGCCATTGCGCAGATGGATTCCGAAACGCTGATTGCCCGCATCCGCGACCGGCGGCGGACTTTTGAAGAGAGGGAATATCAGCAACTGCTGGCCAAAATGACCCGCTGGAGTCAGCCGCCGGTTGAATATCCGGGCGGCGGTGGGACAGACGTGCACGAGCCCAGGGTGGAATATGTTCCCGGCCGCTCCATTCCGGTTGATTTTGACCGGGCATGGCTGGCGAATGAGGAAGATATCAACCGGTATCTGGCAGCTTTGCGCGCAGCCTGGCTTAAAGAAATTCATAATGGTAAACGGATTAATATCTGATCGAAACCAGATTCACACGACAACACGGAGACAGAATGGCGAACAACAGCGGTGACTTAAAGAAATTTGCGCAGGCAGCGCGGCGGCAGCTGCGGGAACAGGTGGCAGGGCGGCTGGAGCAGGTGTTGAAGACAGACAGCGCTGAGCTGCGCCAGAAGGAAGCGGCGGTGAATGAGCTGCGCAAGCAAATTGCCAGAACATCCAAAAAAGCCGTGGTTGACCGGGTGGCTTACACCTGGTTCAACCGTTTCTGCGCGCTGCGTTTTATGGATGCCAACCGCTACAACCGGGTAGGGATTGTTTCGCCGGCTGAGGGCTACACTCAGCCTGAAATTTTGCAGGAGGCCAAAAAGGGTTATATTGACGAGGCCCTGGGGAGGTTTGTCAACCGCCAGATGGTGCTGGATCTCCTGGGCGGCAGGGCCCTGTCCAGCGATCCGCAGCAGGAAGCGTACCGGCTGCTGCTGGTGGGGATCTGCAATTCCTATAATGAGACCATGCCGTTTCTGTTTGAGCGGATTGAGGATTACACCGAATTACTGATGCCGCTGGATTTGCTCTCGGAGAACGCGGTTTTGCACCAGCTGCGGGAGGTGATGACGCCCGAGACCTGCCAGGATGTGGAGGTGATTGGCTGGCTGTATCAATACTACATTTCAGAGCGTAAGGACGAGGTGTTTGAGGCGCTGAAGCAGAACCAGAAGATTGAGGCGGAGGATATTCCGGCGGCCACGCAGCTTTTCACCCCGCACTGGATTGTGCGCTACCTGGTGGAAAATTCATTGGGGCGGCTGTGGATGCTGAACCGGCCGCAGTCGCGGCTGGTGGACAGGATGGAATACTACATCAGGCCAGTGGAGGAAGAGACTGATTTTCTGCGCATCAGCTCGCCGGAAGAGATCAAGATTTGCGATCCGGCCTGCGGGTCGGGGCACATGCTGACCTATGCCTTTGACCTGCTGTATGCGATTTACGAGGAAGAGGGTTATGCGGTCACGGAGATTCCGGGGCTGATTTTGAAGCATAACCTGTATGGCATTGAGATTGACGAGCGAGCCGGGGCGCTGGCGGCGTTTGCGCTGACGATGAAAGCGCGCGGAAAAGACCGGCGGTTCTTTACCCGGCCGGCCCAGCCCAACATTTGCGTGCTGGAAAATGTCTGTTTCACAGACCAGGAATTGAACGAATACATGGCGGCGGTGGGGCGTGACTTGTTCACAGATCCGCTGCGGCTGACATTGAGACAATTTGAGCAGGCGGATAATTTCGGCTCACTGATCCGACCTATACTGACTACCGATACGGCCCTTGTTCGCGCCGAACTGGAGCGCAAGATCCTGAAGGGCAGTATTTTGCTTTATTCCGTTCATGAGAAGGTGCTGCGGATACTGGAGCAAGCAGAGTATCTGTCGCAGCGTTATCAAGTGGTGGTGGCTAATCCGCCTTATATGAATGCGGCTAGTATGAATGATTGTCTTAAGAACTTTGCTAAAGACCTTTTCCCCGAAAGCAAGTTTGATCTCTTTTCGATGTTTATAGAAAGAAACCTTCAACTTGTAAAAACAACAGGACTTGTTTCTATGATTACTATGCAAGGATGGATGTTCCTTTCCTCCTTTGAAAAACTAAGAGTGTCATTATTAAAATACAACACAATTTTGGCATTAGCGCATCTTGGATCAAGAGCCTTTGACACAATTGGTGGCGAAATTGTTTCTACTGTTGCCTTTATAGTTAAAACCAAACCAGATCCCAAGTATCCAGGCATTTATATAAGACTTGTAGAAGGAGGAAATGAGAAGGAGAAAGAGCGGGTCTTTATGACAAGCAAGTTATCTATAAACAGAGAAACATCCGAGCATGTTTTTTCTGCATCGAGCAAAATGTTATCGGGGATTCCTGGGGCGCCTATAGCGTATTGGTTGAATAATAACTTTATTCAGCTTTTCAATGGAAAAGACTTTTCAAGTATCGCCGTTTCAGGTGGAAGATGTAAAACCCACAATGACGAACTTTACACAAGACAAGTATGGGAGGTTTCAGTTCGTGATATAGGCCCATCAAACAAAAAATGGAAGTTTTATAACAAAGGGGGATACTCAAGAAAGTGGTATGGTAATTTGGATTGTCTAATTAATTGGTCTCAGTCAGCCAAAGAATTCTACTCATTCCATGGTGGATTGAGTAATCCATCAACGTGGAATCGAGTTGGCGTAACGTGGTCAGGAATTTCTTCGGGAAACACGGCTTATCGGTTGAAAGTAAAAGATTCTGAGTATGCCTCAGCGTCGCCAACAATGCTGATGGGATCCGATGTTTCAGTAGAAGTTATTTTAGGGGCATTAAATACGCCAGTATCGCACAAGTTCATGAGTGTTATAAATCCAACAATACAAGTCAATGTTGGAGATGCATTGAGAATACCATTTCAACTGCCCGATAATATTCAAGAAGTTGAATCAAGAGTTTCTAAATTGATAGCTATTGCCAAAAAAGATTGGGATTCAACTGAAACCTCTTTACAGTTTCAAACGCTTGATTTGCTTCTAGAGTTATCACAAAGCAGCTCTATCGCGAAGAAATATTTAGCTGTACGTATGAACTGGCAAACTGCTACAAACAACATGCATCAATTAGAACAGGAAAATAACCAGGTTTTTATTAGTGCATACAAATTAAATGAAGATCTTTCGGCTGATTTATCATTAGGCGAAATCACCCTCACCCGCAACCCACACTGCCGCTACGGCGGTAACCGCAGCGAAGCCGAACTGGAAGCCTTGCTGCTGGCTGATACCATGCGCGAGTTTATCTCTTATGCCGTCGGCTGCATGTTTGGCCGCTACTCTCTGGATAAACCGGGCCTGATTCTGGCCAATCAGGGTGAAACCCTGCAGGATTACCTGCGTCAGGTTCCTGATCCCACTTTTATGCCGGATGAGGACAACGCCATTCCCGTTCTGGACGGCGATTGGTTCAGCGATGATATTGCCGAACGGTTCAAGAAATTTCTGCGGGTGACCTTTGGCAACGAGCATTATGATGAAAACCTGGCTTTCATCGAAGAAGCCATTGGGCGGGATATCCGCGGATATTTCCTGAAAGAGTTTTATGCGCAGCACCTGAAGATGTATCAGAAACGCCCCATTTACTGGCTTTTCTCCAGTCCCAAAGGCAGCTTCAATGTGCTGATCTATATGCACCGCTACACTAAAGACACCGTTTCCGTTATTCTCAACCGGTATTTGCGCGAGTTCCGGGCCAAGCTGGAAGCGCGCAAGAGTTATCTGGAACATATCAGCATCAGCGCATCGGCCACCCCGAAGGAAAAGACGGTGGCCGTGAAAGACATTGAAAAGCTGAACCAGATCCTTGAAGAGCTGCGGGTGTATGAACGGGATATCCTGTATCCCCTGGCGGCTCAACCCATCGAGATTGATCTGGATGATGGGGTGAAGGTCAACTATGCCAAATTTGGCAGGGCTCTGGTGGCGATAAAATAGGGCAATATCCCAAAAAGGGATAAATGTCACTTGTTTTAATTCCCAAAAAGGGATATTGTAATATATGCATGTTATTTCCATTCGAAAACTGCAGGACTTCTGGGAAAAGCATCCAGAGGCAAAAGACTCCCTTGAATCCTGGTATAGTGAAGCAAATCATGCAACCTGGCGCGTGCCTGAAGACATCAAGAAACGGTACCGTGGCGCGGATTTTTTGCCTGGAAACCGGGTGGTTTTTAATATCAAGGGAAATACTTTGCGCCTGATTGTCTGTATTCATTACAACAGGGGCAGGGTCTTTATCCGATTTGTCGGCACACATGCCGAATACGACAGGATTGACGCGGAGAAAATATGATGAAACCCAGGGTTATTAAGAGCGAGGAAGACTACCAGGCCGCTCTGGCCCATCTGGAATCGCTGATGGATGCCGCCCCCGGCTCTCCCGAAGAGGAAGATCTGGAAGTGCTTGCTGTTCTTATTGAAACATATGAAAAAGAGCAATTTCCCATTGGGCTGCCTGATCCTGTTGAGGCTATCAAATTTCGCATGGAGCAGCAGGGGCTGACCCGCAAGGATTTGGTGCCGTATATTGGCAGCCAGAGCAAGGTTTCGGAAGTGCTGAACAAAAAACGTCCTCTCAGCCTGACGATGATACGCGCGTTGCATAAAGGACTGGACATTCCGGCAGAAGTGTTAATGCAGGAGCCTGGCGGGCAATTAGACTCGATTAAATATGAAATCAGCGACAGATTGTTTGCCGAAATGTTCCGGGCGGGATATTTTACCTTCTTTACGGGAAACCTGAAATTGGCCAAAGAGAAAATGGAGGAAATTCTACTGCAATTTTTCGGCCCTTTTCAAAATCAGCAGGCACAGCGAGTTTATTGCCGCCAATCTCCAAAGGCGCGGCTGGATTCTGTGCAGTGTGTGGCAGAAGCTCCGGTGAACTATGATGCTGGCGATTCAGAAGAGTCGGCCGCCAGCAAAAAACAGGTGGACGACAAAGCCCTGGAAGCCTGGCATATTCGCGCTTTGACTCTGGCTGACGAACAGGAAAAAACATTACAGGATTACGCTCACGGAAAAATCACGCATGAATTTATGCGTGATGTAATCAAGTTGAGCACATTTGATAACGGTCCTTTGCTGGCGCGGCAGAAGCTGGCTGATTACGGCATCCCGTTGGTTATTTTGCCCCATTTGGCTCACACTTACCTGGATGGAGCCTGTTTTCTGACTTCATCAGGGCGAGCAGTGGTTGGCATGACTTTGCGGCATGACCGGCTGGATAATTTCTGGTTCACCCTGGCGCATGAGCTGGCGCATGTTTACCTGCACCTGCATTCTGACAGCAACCAGGCCTTTTTTGACGATACTGAATCAGGGGCTGAGGCAACTGAGAGTCAGTATGAAACAGAAGCCAATCAGCTTACCTGGAAATTACTCATACCCGAAGAAATGTGGGCGCAGAAAATTCAACCGCATTTAAGCCGGCTGACCAGGATTCAGATTATTGATTTTTCAAAATCCATATTCGTTTCACCCGCCATTGTTGCTGGAAGGGTGCGGTGGCATACAGGAGATTTCAACCATTTCAGCGATCTCGTTGGGCACGGAAAAGTGGCACACCTTTTTGTGAAAACGAAGGAAAATCATGAGCCAGTTGCATAGCGCGCTAACCCAGCTATTTAAGAAGCACCGCATTGTATTCTGGTACGATCATAAACGGGAACTGCGGGGAGAATTTGAATCCCTGATCTTCCCTGAAATTGAAATGATCGAACTGGCGAACAATGAGTTTTACGTCAAATACCATGTCCTGGTCGAAAAACCAGACCAAAAATTTCTAATTTACCATGCCGGCCCACCGCCGGCTGATCTGGATAACTGGCTGCTGGATGTGCAGCTTGCGCAAGGAGAGTTCAGAGCTGATCAGGCCGCTTTGTGGCTGAGTGATTTGGGCCTGGGCCCGGAATTTATAGATCTCGTTCAGGCGCACGAAGGCTTCCTGGCGGACGAGGCCCGCCGTTTCATGCTGAAGGGCCGTATTGAAAAAGAAGATACAGCATCCTCCATCCGGATGAAAATGCTGGCCGTCTGCGCGGAGGCGGAACCCAGGCTGGATGATATCCTTGAGGCGCTGCTGGCTGAACTGGCCCAAGACGCAAGCGAAAAAATGGACCTGATTTGCCGCAGCAGCCTGGATGCTTTTTTGTGGGAAAGATGCGCCCGGGCTTATGGCTACCAATCTGGCGCGCCGGGCATTCAGGATTTTGCCATTGAGCTGTTCAAATCCTGTTATGCGCTCAGCATTGGGTCAACAGCCAGGTTTGGCCACGACGCGCTTGTTTTCCTGAAACGCTGGAAAGATAGCATCCGGCACCATGCCGCGTTTGAAACCCTGTCAGAAAAATATGCTCAGGTTTTGAACATCGAGCAGGAATTGCAAACGCAGGATTTTCGCAAGCTGGTGGAAATGGATATTTTCCGCCTGATCGACAAGAAAATTATCAGCGAACTGGCCCGCCATGTGTCAGAACGCACCATCACGCCGGCAGATGTCAGCACCATTATCCGCCAGCGCCGGGCGGGGCATTGGTATTCTGAATTCCAACATCTGTATGATGCCATTGACTATGCTTCTCAACTGATCAATGCCTTGCAGAATCAGCATCTCGATCTATCCATCACTTCCTTTGGCGAGGGGGTTCAGCGGTACACGCAAACATGGTACCGCCTTGATCAGCTTTACCGTAAGGTGATTTACCATGCGCGTAAGGCGGGGCATACATCCGTGTTGGAACGCCTGGTGGAACTGGTGGAAAACCACTACACCAATAATTTCCTGCTGGTCATCAATAACAACTGGCAGCCCTTTATCGATGCCTGTTCAACGTGGGATGGTGGGCCCATGCCTTTGCAGAAAGAATTTTTTGAACGGTTTGTTAACCAGCCCTATCTGGCTAACAAGAAGAAAATTTACGTCATCATCTCAGACGCTTTCCGTTATGAAATTGCCGAGGAACTGGTCGGGCGCATCCGGCGGGAAGATCGCTATATGGCTGAATATACCCCCATGCTGTCCATGCTGCCCAGTTATACCCAGCTGGGCATGGCAGCCCTGCTGCCCAATAAAGAAATCGCATTTGCAGATAACGACTCTGGCACGGTTGCGGTGGATGGGATCAATACACAGGGAACGCCAAATAGAGAAAAAATCCTCAAACAGGCGGTGGGACAGGCTGCGGCCATTCGCGCCGACAGCCTCTTATCCATGAGCAGAGATGACTGCCGGGCCTTGCTGCGGGAAAATGATGTGGTCTATATTTATCATAACCATATCGATGCGGTGGGAGATAAGAAAGATTCGGAAGAACGGGTGTTTGAGGCGGTGGAAGAAACAATGGAAGAACTTTTGACAATGGTCAAAAAATTAACTGCCGCCAATGCGACCAATATTTTGATCACCGCCGACCACGGGTTTATTTACCAGAACCGGCCAATTGAGGAGAGCGATTTCTCAGCCTCAGATATCTCTGGCCGGGAGATCCTTTATCGCGAGCGCCGTTTTGCTTTAGGTAAAGGCTTAAACCCCCAGCCCAGTTTGAAAAGCTTCAAATCTGCTGATGCGGGTCTTGCCGGGGATATGGAGATACAGATACCCAAATCCATCCACCGCCTGCGCCTGAAAGGATCTGGCAGCCGCTATGTTCACGGCGGATCAGCCCTGCAGGAAATTGTGATTCCGGTGATCCAGGTCAATAAAAAGCGGGAGAGTGATATCACCATGGTAGGGGTGGATATTTTGAAAGGTCCTTCATCCCTCATTACCTCAGGCCAGTTCTCGGTCACATTTTTCCAGACGGAGCCGGTCAGCGACAAAGTGCAGCCGCGAAAATTGCGCGCGGGAATCTATACCGGCGCTGGCGAATTGATTTCTGACCGCCATGAGCTAAATTTTGACCTGGGAGATGAAAATGCGCGCGGCCGTGAGATGATGGTGCGCTTTATCTTGACCCGTGAGTCGAACCAGGTGAATAACCAGCAGGTGTTTCTGCGCCTTGAAGAACAGGTGGGCAGCACAACACATTATCAGGAATATAAGTCGATCAGTTACACAATGCGGCGTTCTTTCACCAGTGATTTTGACTTTTAGAAATGGGAGATGTCTATGAACCAGCTTGATCAAAAAATCAGTGAAACTTTTCCAGGGATGGTGGTTCGTAAAGACCTTGTCAAAACCGTCAAAGGGAACGCCATTGTTCCAACCTATGTTCTGGAGTACTTGCTGGGGCAATACTGCGCCACATCTGATGAGGCCAGCATTCAATCAGGCATCGAGACGGTCAAGGAAATTCTACGCAAACATTACGTTCACCGCAACGAGTCGGGATTGGTGAAATCCATTATCCGGGAACAGGGCCGGCACCGTGTCATTGATAAAATCAGCGTGAGCCTCAATGATAAAAACGATACCTATGAAGCTGAATTTGCCAACCTGGGCATCAACCGGGTACTGGTGGATGCGGATACCATAAAGAAACACCCCAAGCTGCTGGTCAGCGGCGTGTGGTGTATTGCGGATCTGGAATACCAGTATTTTGAGGATAAAAAGACCTGTCCGTGGATCATGAATTCGCTGAAACCCATTCAGCTATCTCATTTCGATCTGGATAGTTATGTTGAAGCCCGCAAACGCATGACCACGGATGAATGGATTGACTTGCTGATTCAAAGCATTGGCTTTAACCCCGAAATGTTTGGCAAGCGCAGCAAGCTGCTTCAACTGGTGCGCCTGATTCCTTATTGTGAGCGGAATTATAATCTGATCGAATTGGGCCCCAAGGGAACCGGTAAATCACACATTTTCTCAGAATTTTCACCGCACGGCATTCTAATTTCAGGTGGCGAAGTGACAGTGCCCAAGCTGTTTGTCAATAATTCCACTGGCAGAATCGGTCTGGTGGGATATTGGGATGCAGTGGCCTTTGATGAATTTGCCGGCAAAAAGAAGCGGGTTGATAAAGCCCTGGTGGATATCATGAAAAACTACATGGCCAATAAGAGCTTCTCAAGGGGCGTTGAAACCCTGGGTGCCGAAGCATCCATGGCTTTTGTCGGTAACACCCAGCATACCTTACCATTTATGCTCAAACACACAAATCTGTTTGACGACTTACCCGAACAATACTACGATTCCGCATTCCTGGATCGCCTGCATTTTTACATCCCCGGATGGGAAGTGGATATCATTCGTGGCGAAATGTTCTCAAATGGGTATGGTTTCGTGGTTGACTTCCTGGCAGAGATTTTAAAGGCTTTCAGGAATTTTGATTTTTCCCAAAAATACACCCCCCACTTCAGGCTATTGACGGATATTTCAACTCGCGATCGCGATGGCATCAATAAAACCTTTTCCGGACTCTATAAAATTCTTTTCCCGCACGACGATGCCACCAAAGAAGAAATTGAGATGCTTCTCAGGTTTGCTGTGGAAGGCCGGAAACGTGTCAAGGATCAGTTGATGCGGATTGATTCGACATATGCGGCAGTCCGATTTGGTTATGTGGATATTGAAACCAATCAAACAAAAATGGTTCGCACCCTCGAAGAAGAACAATATCCACAACATTATCCGGTGCATGGAAAAGATCCACAGGAATCAGAATATTTATCTTTCGAAGCCAATGAGCCCATTGTTAAAATTGAATCTGGGCTCAACGCATCCACGCTGAAAGAAGGACACATGGTCGTGCAGGAAAACCAGCGCGGGATCAGCTTTGATGATTTATTCGGCCCATATTTGCACGGCGCAAAAAAGGTTGTGATCACAGATCCATATATCCGGATATTTTTCCAGATTCGGAATTTGATGGAGCTTTTGGAAACCATCGTTCGGCAGAAATCTGAAGACGATGAGATTGAAGTGCACCTGATTACAGCAGGGGATCCGGTTGAAAACCAGAACCAACTCGAGTTTCTGCAAAAGATCCAGGAAAACGTAGCTCCGGTGGGTATTCAATTTTCATGGGAAATTACAGATGGATCAGTCATTCATGCACGGCATATCGTGACGGACCACGGCTGGAAAATCCTTTTGGATCGCGGCCTGGATATTTTCCAGCGTTATGATATGAATGATGCCTTCTCCATTGTGAATCGGATGCAAAAATATCGCTCATGCAAGGCATTTGAAATCACCTACCTGAAGATTGAAGAGGGTGGGTGAGGGGATAACAGTGCCAGATAAAGGGCCATGTCGAACGCATGAAATTTGAGAGATTAAAAGAGAATCACTGTAGAAATGCAACAAAGAACAAACAAGGTAACAATAACAATCTTACATAATCGTTTTTACAGAGCTAATTGTACGCTAATAGGAGTAGCAATAAAATGACATCCTGGGGCATCCATCAACCACCCTCTCGTCCTGGCATGAGCAATACCGACCAGCTCATCAAGTCGTATCAGGACTTCCTGAAGATTGAAAAGGAGCTGCGGAATCAGGCTGAAAGCAATGCCAGGGGCATGGCCGATTTGCTGAAAACACTCGCGTGGAGATTAAATGAGCCACTCATGAAAAGTATCGTCCAGAACCAGGAACCGGAAGCCCCGAATGGATGGACCCTATCGCGTTGGTCGTGGTTCTTCCAGCAGTCGAATCCCGAAACAGGCGTTCCCCCAACATGGAACATTCCAAGAGAGCAGTTGAATCTGGTGGCCAGGCTGGAAGAAGAACAGAAACGGCTCGAAGCGTGTTTTAGAGAGCTGGATAGGCGTGCGATAACGATCAACGAACAGGCCGCAACAATCGCCCGGCTGGAAGAAGATCTCAGGAAAGCTCAAAAGGGTTCGCAGGGCTCGTCACAGTCATCAAATCAGGGCTCCAACCAGTCCTCCGCCCCCCGCGCGAAAAACAATGGGGTTCCTGATAATGCCGGCTCACCCTCAGCGCCAGCAAAAGCGCCATCACAAATTCAAAAGGCATTAGGCAATTTTCCGGTAGATAAAATCGCGAATGCCATGAAATCATTTCCATCTGCCATATCCGGCCGTTTTTCAGAGGGCGAACAATCGCGCCGGCGCCAGCTGTCCATTCTATCGCTGGTTGGAATCAACGGAACGAGCACCCGGCATGAGATCTACCGCAATTTATGCCAGAATTTGCCGGATGCGGGGATCAACGGCGTGCGCGATGCGCTTTCCGCTTCCAATTTTTCGCCGCTGTTCAATATGGCTCGTTTCAGCGTTTTCAAGACGCCAGGCGGCAACGATGTCGCCCTGGATGTGATCACCCTTTCACCTGATGGCGAGGAAGCATGTCGCGCATTGAATTGGGGATCGGCCAGACAGTCTGAGTGGTCGCGGCTACTGAAAGCCAATGCCGCCATAGTTGATAAAGAGAAGCGCCAGCACCGCTGCGCCGCCACCCTGTTGTTGATGGCTCATGCCCGGGCCCGGAATTACACCACTTATATTGCCAGTTTGAAATCGCAGACGGCCCGCCCTGATATTCAGGTTCAAGCTGGCACAGTTATATACCGGGTTAACCTTTTTGTGGACCCGGAGGAAGAAAATTATAAAGCTGTTATCGCCAACATGGCAGCCAACAGCCCGGACGGCTCAGTCAGTTTCTGCACCATTTATCGCGCTGACCGCGAGAAAGTTTCGGCGTTTTGCCGCTCAGAGAAAATTCCCGGCTGCTGCACCGACCTGGCGTCGCTGGTCACCAATGAAAACGGCCATGTACTGGAGTTTTTGAACATTGATGCGGGCAGCGACTTCTGGCGTGCATCCTTAAGTGACAAAGTAGATTAAGATACAAAAACCGGCAAAATTAAGAGGCATGAGAGAACGATTCAGCGCCCAACAAAAAACACAGATGGTGCTCGAATTGCTCGAGGAAGAAAAGATCCTTGCGCAAATTGCCACGGAAAATGGCGTACATCCCAACCAATTACGCCGGTGGAAAACCTAAGCGTTGGAAGGCATGCCTGACTTGTTCGAAAACAACGATAAAGTCAAACGGGAACAACAGGCTGCCCCGGCGGAAAGGGTAGAGACATTGTACGCTGAAATTGGGACATCGATATCACTTATGTGAGGATGCCTGGTGGATGGATGTATCTGGTGGCTGTATTGGATTGATACTCGCGGTTTGTGGTGAGTTGGGAACTGGAACAGAGCATGGAGATTGACTTTGTGTTAGAAGCCGTAAGTCGTGCGCTGAACCAGGCCGGACGATCAAGTATGAGGAGGTGTACCTCAAAGAGTATGCCTCCCCGCGTGATGCCCGACAAAACCTGAGCGCCTATCTGACGTTCTACAATCAGGAAATGCCATACCAATCGCTCGGATACCGAACTCCGCCTGATGTCTATCGTCAGCCAGCCTCAGCCCACGAGGCTGCCATTTTTTAACCTTGAAAAATGAGGAAAGGAAAATTGTACCTTAAACATCCTCATTTTTCTGCCGAAAACCTTTACCATCCCATACCGTTCCGGCGCTATAAGGAGAAATATGGAAATTCCAATGCGCGATGTAAAATTATTGTGGGGAAGATCTGCCCATCGGTGTTCAATATGTCGTATCGAATTAGCTCTTGGTAAAAACGGCGACCAGCATGCCATCATTCTTGGCGAACAGGCTCATATTGTTGGAGAAAAACCATCTGCCCCGCGAGGCAATAGTCCCTTATCACAAAAAGAACGAAATTCTTACCCTAACTTGATACTCTTGTGTCCGACCCATCACAAAAAAGTGGATGAAAACATAAATGACTTTCCAGTTGAGAAGTTACATATGATAAAAACGAACCATGAGTTGTGGGTGGAGAATACTTTGTGCTCGGCAGAGAAGGCCGATGAATCTAAACGAACATTTTCCGACTTGCTTCTATTTATAGAAAGCATAAGCCCCCTTTTAAAGTGGCTGAACTTATCCATTCCTGCAAGCAAGGCGGATGATTTTTTTACTTTCCTTCAAATATTTTGGGCAAATCATAATATTTCAACAGAGAATATCCATTCTCTTGCGATCAGTGGCTTGGAAAGCTTTATACGGCCGCTAAAAAGCGAAGAGACATTCTGTCAAGACAATAATCAATATCTGATCAATAAACTAAGCCAAGCTGACCATGAGTTTACGGAATATTGCCATAATCGTAGCTTGACTTGGGAACGTATTCATCTAGACAATAATTCTCAATTCTTAGTGGAGGAATTCGCTGTCAATTTTGAAAACTTATTAAGGGAAAAAGCGAACCTAGACGACGCAGAATATCGTTTTTTTGAACATGCTCTTCACCTTGCGCGGTATTACCGATCATGTTTTGAAGCCGGGCACCATCTTGATGTGCCAGAAATCGTACTATCGCAATTTTTCTCAATCATTGATGCATATTTGGGTACGCTTGGATTTCGCCTGCCTGCCGCCCCTTTCGATTCGGAAGAAATTGAGTCCATTCGAACTATGGTTTTGTGATTAGAACGGTGGGTATCCAAACCTTCAATCGCATACAAACCGTGATCGATCTGTGCTGGAAATGTATTCCGGTGCAATTTAGGTGCACATTCAAAGGCGCTCCATTTGAATCCTGCATATATTATTGGGAGTGTTTGCGCCAAACACACTGCCCCGGACAGAATAAAAAACATCAGTTCGAGATAAGGAATTCTTTTTAAGGTAAACTTGAGTTAAAATCACAACACAAGGCTAAAAAAGAGTTCCAATAGAAGTTTAGTAGAAGTATCTTGTAATGTTGATGATTTTTGCCATGTATTTCTTTCCAGGATTTTTGGTTCTTAGACAACTACTATAATCCTGGTTTAGCCATGCCGGTCTATTTTTAAAGTGAAAACATAAAACAGGTGATTTTCCTATGATAAATGCTGATTATCGCGGTGCGCGAGCTGCAAATGCAGGAGATGATTATCACGAACTATGGGCACTCCGCCACGCATTATCTCTATTAGATAAATCGACCGGATTGTACGAGGTCACAGTAGAAGGTCTTAAACCTGAAGATGAGGGGGAAAAGTTGCCTGATACATGGGATGGGGTTGATTGCACTTTATATTATGGTAATGAAGATACTGGAACACCCACCCGTATTGTGATCGCTCAATTAAAATATTCCTCAGCAAATCCCAGCCAAAGCTGGAGCATTTCCCGTCTAACTCAATCAACAAAAAAAAGGGGAGACAACTCTGTCTTAAGAAAACTAGCAAATGCTTATATTGGCTTAAAAGAGAAATACCCGCATCTAGTTGCTTCTGATAATTTAATTGTGCAGCTTGTTAGCAATCAACCTGTTGCCACAGAGGTTAATACTGTCATTAGGAATTCAATTGACTCTCGAACCAATCATAATAAGAGCATAAAGTCTCCTTCTGAACCTGGCTGTGCCAAATTACAAGAAGCGTCTGGCTTGATGAAGAGAGCTGATTTTCTTTCTTTTATAAAAGCTCTCGATTTCTCATCGTGTGGAAGTGGTTCTCGTTTCTCTCTTGAAGAAAATATTTTTTCTGTAATTTCAGGATGGACCGACGAAGATGCTCGGACAACTGTGGATCATCTCATGCGTTCAATCCGATGTAAAATGATGCCTGAGGCTAAAGGCGAGGTAATCACACGACATGTCATCCTTTCTTGGATGGGTATTTCGGATGAGAGTGTCTTGTTTCCCTGTCCTTCTGATATAAAGCTAATTTCTCCATTAGTAAATCGAAAGATGTCCGGAATAATTGTCAATGAAATTAATAGTGGAAACCAATACATATGTATTCATGGAGAGGGCGGGTGCGGAAAATCAACTCTTATACAAGAGATTAAAGATTGTTTGCCTTCACAGTCTGTCCTAATTGCCTTCGATTGTTATGGCGGTGGAAGATATCTTGATGCGGACGCATTTCGCCACCGTCCACAAGATGCCTTCCTTCAACTTATTAATGATTTAGCAGTATCTATCCGATCTCCATTGTTATTGAGCAAATCGCCTTCCATTGATTATCCAAGATTGTTTAAGAAGCGATTGGAGAGGGCATCTGAGATTGTTGCATCTTGCAATGAAAGTGCCCGTCTCGTAATTGTTGTAGATGCAGCCGATAATTCAATAATTGCCGCTCAATCACAACCGACTCCTGAAAATAGTTTTGTTTACGATTTTGTTAAATTGGGTAATCTTCCAAGTAACGTTTGTTTAATTGTGACGACAAGGTCAGGACGACTGGATTCCCTTCGTCTCCCTGTTTATTTTATTTCACATAAACTCGACGGATTTGATAGAGATGAAACAGCGGCGCATATTGGATTGTTTTGGAAAGATACTTCAGATGCATGGATTGATGATTTTCACCATCTTTCTGGTGGAAATCCTCGAGTAGAACGATATGCGATAGATTATTCGATCTCCGACCAACAAAAAGCGTTATCGATACTTCGCCCAGAAGGCAAGGATTTAGGAGGAATATTTAAAGAGCAGTTACTTACTGCTCAGCGCAAATTAGGGCAGGACCTCAAGATGTTCTGTTCGGGAGTAATTGCCCTTTCACGGCCAATACCAATCCATCACCTTTCTTCAATAATAATCGAATTGAATGAATTGCAGGTTCGCGATATCTGCGCTGATCTTGCTCCCGGAATAATTGTTGATAAGGATGTAATTAGATTCGCTGATGAGGATTTTGAGAGCTTTTTACGATCGGAAGCAGGCCAAGACGCCGGATCGATATATGGACTGATTGCAGATCATTTTTTAAAACTTTATACAGTGGATTCATATGCAGCCAGTCATATTGCATCTGCCTTACTTGCCGCGAACCGAAGACAGTCAATACTGGATTTAGTCAAAGAAGAGAAAGAACCAACTGTTATAACCGACCCTGTCCTACGTCGCGAGGTCCAATCGCAACGACTCAAAATTGCTATGAAAGTATGTAGAGAAACAAACAATGATGCCGATGCGATTCTTACACTCCTTTATGGTGTTGAAGCGTTAAAAACTGATGCAGTTATCCAAAAAATGCTTATAGAAAATCCGGATCTTGCGGCTAACTTTGCAAGAGATAGTTCAAGCCGGCTAATTCTAGGGAATGCAGATGAATATGAAAACCATGGGCGACTTCTCTTCCAATTACTTGCACACGATGCGCGGAACAATGATGGTATAGCTGTTCGTGAAGGACATCGGCAATTACGTGTCTGGTTGCAACGAAGAGCAGATTATATTGATGAAGAAGAAGCACATCCAAATATTAGACCCCAAGACTGGCCAATTGAATATCAAGATATTGCCGCTGAAATAGAAGCTGTGCTCCGTATCGAAGGCCCAGCGCAAGCCGTAAAACAAATGTTTAATTGGAGACCGAAATCTATTGCTCTTCGCGTGGCATTGTCTCTGAGTTTTCAGTTAATCACATCTGGTGAAGCAGATTTGGTTGAGCGGTGCTTGAACGAAACGGATATTCACTCGCCTTGGGACCTTTTCTTGCTCACTCCACTTGCATTATCAGGTAAGGATATTGATTTAGAACGTGTTAAAAACGACTTGGAAATATTTCTTATTCAAGGATTAATTAAGGTTGATAAGCTAAAAAATACATGGGATGATGACAATGTCACTGTCGATTACTTAGAGATGATTCTTACAGCTTGTGAGGTGTTTCTCGCACATGGTGGAGAAAGATCAAAAATAATTCCAGTGCTCGAGAAATTTAACGATAGTGAACTACGCAGACATGATCAACTCTTTACTTCTCAGGTGGCAATTATCGATCTTACTTTGCGAGCCTTTACAATATTAGAGCATCTGAATAACCGCAAGCCGACACTTGCCACATACTTAGTTGATCCTCCATTACAACCTGATGAGTTGCCCCAAAAAGAGGCTGCTCGAAGGAAATCAAATAATAAAAATAAACAAGAACTAGAAAAATTTATTGAGCCTCAATTAAGTATTTACGATGTTAGAGCCCAGGCAATCATAGGAGTAATTCCTTCTGACCAGTTAGCGGTTGCGTTTCAGGGAGCAATTACCAAATTTCATCAAAGCGATTATCAACTTTCCAGAAATTATCATTCTATTCCAATGAAGACTCGGATGGGAATTTCTATATCTCGTCTACTAGCTTTACCAAAAGTAAATAGTGTAGACCTCTTAGGAACCATCCTTACTTTGCTGGATTCAAGCCCTCCATCGCCTGGGAAGGAATTGATAAGAATATTTCAAAATCTCGCATTGGATCAATCTCTTCATTCATGTCTTCTTACTGAGGTTGTATCTCAATATCAGAAAGTTAAAAACCAAAGGAGTTCTGCGGAAGATAAAATTGAGGCATTTTCGAATTTTGCTCGATTCCTTTTGCCTATCAGTCAAGATGATGCGGAGGAAATTTTTAAGGATGCCTTCCATGTGGCTGGTGAAGTAAATCTTGATGTGGTGCATGAAATTTCTCTCTTCAAACCACTGACACCTCGAGCAATCCAAAATATGTCTTTGGAAGAAAGGCGCGATGTTGCAAGGAATTTTGCGGTAATGGTATGCGATGCTGGGGTTCGATTAGATGGTTACGACCATTTTCCTTGGAATGATGCTGCGCAGGCTATCGCTACCCTTGATTTTCCATTTTCATTAGCAATCACATCAAGATGGGATGATGAAAATATCGCACACATGAATTCATTACTTCCATCTGTTTTGGAAGCAGCACTTTCACTAAATGTAGTCTCGCCAGCTCAGGTTTCATCTTTTTCACCCTTACTTGATGAATTTGATGAAGAATTGGTTTGTCAGGTTCTAGATAAAGTGGGCAGTGGAGATAATGTACACAATAGAAATATTCTTATCGAAAATATTGCTAAGGATGAATTATTGTGGTTTGGAAAAGGAACTCGATCCAGAATTCTTGAGAAGATAAACTCAATTTCAGGACAAAACGAAAAGGGCTTTTGGGAAATGCGATTGATTAAAACAACCGAGTTTCATCAAATGGATAAGGTAAATTCCCGTTCTACAGATAATCAAAACGAAAGTCATGAGAGGAATGAAAAGAAAGATCCATTAGACGCTGCAGATTTTTCTGCTTTTCGATTTACTTCAGAGGAAAATCTCATTATTTTCGTTACAAATGTTTATGAAACAGCGCGATTTCAAGGGGAGTACATTTCTATCAGCACAATTTTCGCACGTATCCGACCTGCAATTCAAGTTAGAGATCGCAAATCATACCTTGATGCATTAGGTAGACTAGATTTTAGGTATTTATCAGGATATGAATTAGGCTGTGAGATTTTTCAATGCATTAAAGACTGGTCTGGTTCTCCTGCTGTTACCTCCTGGTGTAACAATAATCTACTTCAAATTGTGGTCGAGCGTCTACCTTACTTCTGTAGTTGGCCCGATTACGATAAATCTTTTCTTCCAAGAATCCTCGACAAGACAGGTCTTGAAGACTCACAAATTTGTACCGGATTACTCGATGCTTTAGAAAGGCACGTAGATGTTCTAAAAGCACCAACAATTTATACACTTGTTGGACTGGTTGGGCAATATTGCACACCACAAGAAGCCGCACAAATCATATCCCGCTATGCCAATAGACTAGTTAACCGAGTACCTTTGGCAGATCAGGGAAAATGGAGACTTGATGACATTCCAAATGATAATGCGAGTGCATTCGCTCGATTCCTGTATGCGCTTTTAGGAGACTTTGATACAAGAACCAGATGGCGTGCAGCACATGCGGTTCGAAGATTAGCTCAATTTGGAAACCGCGAAATAATTGATGAACTTGTACAACTTTATGATCGAAATACTGACGAAAGTTTTCGAGACCCTGATATTCCATTTTACTGGCTTGCAGCTCGTCTTTGGTTTGTAATTGCACTCGAGCGGATAGCCAGTGAAATGCCCTCTGTAATCTCAAAACATGGTTTATGGTTATTGAATGTTGCCACAGATGATGAATTTCCCCATGTTCTTTTACGTTCTTTTGCCAAATCTGCAGTTTTTAAATTGGTCAGCAATGGAAATATTGAATTAAATCCCTCGCAATTGGACATGCTAAATCTAGCAAATATTAGCCCGATTCCTAGAAAAAAGGGGCGAGGATCTTTCAAGGCCGGTTTTGATAGATACTCCAGCCAGAAAAAGAAGGGTCGAAAATTTGACTTTGATGCTATGGATACTCTGCCGTATTGGTATGCACCAGCACTAAGAATATTTGCTAATGTGGATGGGGAAGAGTTCCTTGATGTGGCTGAATCATGGATTGTCGATCGATGGAATGTAAAAAATAACCCTTGTAGCTGGGATGATGAGCCTCGAAAACGTAATCATGGTGATGAATCATCCTACTATATGGCACACGACCATGGATCTCGTCCAATATTAGAACGGTACCATACTTATTTAGAATGGCATGCCATGTGGTGCACAATCGGTGAGCTAATGCAGTCAAGAGCGCTCGCAAAGGAAAGTAAAGATGAATATTACAGTTATGAATTTTTAGTTGTTGAAGAAGGTCTTGTTGTGCCTGATCTGTGGCTTGCTGATATCCAAGCTCCGAAACCACTAGAAAACCAACTATGGAGTGCACCTCAGAACGATATGGATCGATGGTTGGATGCGGTTGATGACAAAGAATTTCTTGCTGAGTTAGGTTTGAACGATGAAGTGGGTTTTATTGTAGTTAATGGTTATCATGAGACTAAATCATATAACTTTCGATCAACTGTACGCGTAAATTCTGCCCTGGTTTCTCCTACGACTGCCGCAGCGCTAGTGCGTTCTCTGCAGACGAAAGGTAGTTCATGGAATTATTGGATTCCTCCGGCAGGAGATGAGCTTGAAATAAAAGCGGATACATTAACTGAGTGGCTTACTAGTCAAGAACAAGGACTGGGGATAGAGGAAACGGATCCTCTACGGTACGAAATTCGAAGAATTGAAAGTGAACCGTCAGAAAGAATGAGAAAAGAATTAAACCTTTCGATGCTATATGATAAACAGATCAACTGGGTTCACAATGGAAATGGGAAAAGAATATTCATTTATGAGCCCTGGGGAGACGACCTTAGTGGTGAACGAGCGTATAGACGAAGGTATAATCAAAACGTTCGATCAAATGGTTGGCGCCTTTCGATTGACAGGGATGCGCTAAAAGCATTTCTTGCTAAATCAAATTTTGATCTAATTATAGGAATCGAAGTATCTCGGAATAATATGGGAGATGACTATTCAAGACGTGACAAGGAAAAAACGAAGGAATCGCAATTCGGTAGAATCCTTCTTTTCCGAGCAGATGGAACAATTGAAGCCGCTGAAGGATATATTGGAACTTGGGTGTCACTTAGTTCGTGAATTGGATTTTGATGATGGGGTTGATACCTTGGGCGACGGATATTCCACCACTTGGTGAGCTTTGTCACTAATCACCCTGTAATGGTTCTTCCGCACTTTTTTGTGAAACTATCACGAAAAAGAAGTGGGGCCAATAGCCTTTTGGGGATAAAGATTTTTTGACGGATAAATGAGGATGTTTAAGGAGCATTTTTCCTTTCCATCCCAGTTAAAGAATACGGCCTCATGGACCGAGGTCGGCTGATGATAGACATCTGCCAGAGCTCTCTATCTGGGTGATGAAAACGGACTTCACGATTTATGCAGCCGGCTCCTGGGAGGGACTACATCTTCCCTCGCGGCGGTCCTGATACGCCTGTCTGATTCAACATCTGAAAAATATTCCATCCATTGCTTGGGTGCTGAAATATCCTCAGCCCCGTGAGGTGTGATGCGGCTGCGCACACGGCAAATCAGGGGGGTGTTGACTGCCGCACCAGCAATAATCGCCTGTCCTTTGGTCAGTGCGGGTAGTTCAGCGATCAAATCCTGGCCGACCGACTCCACGCTTTCGCGCACCCGGGCCTGGTCCACCGGATTAACTATCCGCAGCAGAAACTGGGTATTGCATTGAGATAAAACATCTGCATCCAGTTTGCCCGGCCGCTGGCTGATCAAACCGACGCCCACGCCAAATTTGCGGCCTTCAGCCAGGATGGTCTTAAGAATTTCGGTGCTGATGGCATCTCCTTTGGCGGGGGTGAAGTGGTGCGCTTCTTCCAGAATAACATAAATGGGGTAGGGGAGGTAGAAGTCCATATTCTCGCTGGCCGAGGCCTGCCCGCGCTGCGTTTGCACACGCGCCTGATATAACCGCCGCAACAGCGCAGCCACAATGACCTGCTGCTGGCGTGGATCCACCTGGTTTAATTGCACGACGGCGCATTTCCCCGGATGCAGCAGATCGCGAATATTTACCTGCTGCAGATTATCAAAAACCTGGTTGTTATTCAGCGCCGTATTCAGACGCCATAAAACAGCATCAGCGGTATCTTTGTATTTTCCACCTTCTTCGCTGATTTCTCCCTCATCACTTTCTGGATCAGCAAGCTGGCCGATGGCCTTCAATTCGGCGCAAAGCTGCTCCAACCGCCACCGGTCAGGTTCGCCATCATGTTCCCTCCGGCTGAGATTTTGCACGCGCCGGAAAGCCAGGCGTAGAACATACTCCATGCGGTCAGACAATTCTGGCAGAAGATAGCGCAAATCGGCCATCGAAAGGGATCCCACCCGTATTTTCAGATCACCAGGCCGGTAAATGGAAACTTCGGGGTTGTAATTCCCCTGGGCCAGTAAGGTGTGCATATCAGCCAGGGTATCATATTCGCCGTGGGGGTCGATCACCAGCAAGGCAGCCCGGTTTTTAGCGCTGAGCATTTCTTCAATCAGGACGCCGGCCAGATAACTTTTACCTGCGCCTGTGCTGGCGATAATGGCCAGGTGTGTGCTGCAAATTGACTCCAGATCCACCACCACGGGCACATGGCCTGCGGGCCGGCTGAGCAGAGATCCAATGTGTGCGCCGCCTGTCTGTCCGGATTCTTTCCTGGCCAAAATATTGCTCAAAAAATCATCCGATGCCAGAAAAACAGGACTGCCTGTTTTGGGCATCAGGCGCGGGTTAATGAAATCGCGCAAGGCTGGATCAAAGTATCCGATAGTTTCCACGGTGAACTCAAATAGTTCAGAGTGCGAGCTGTTATATCCCAGCACGGAGGCCACTCTATCTGGCGTAAGCTGGGGATCCGAAAGAAAACTGCTGGGATATAAACGCAGCGGCTGGCGCTCAATGACACGAGCCAGGAGATCGCGCTCTTCTTCCTCAACTTCAACTGCATAGGAGATAAATTCGCCGATCTTTATCAGGGATTTCTCATCTGAGGCAATAAAGGTGATGCTTTGCGGTGATGAGCCAGGCCCCCGCACCAGGCCAATTGCGTCTGTTATAGTATGCGTCATGCCCGGCCTCCCAAAGGTGCAACCTGATTATTCCACATGATTTCATCCAGCATCAGATCAATAATGCGGGTTTGTTCAGGCTCAGAAAACAATGTTCGTAACTGGGTGAGCACCTGCTGTGCCAGGTAACGGGTTTCTACACTGTTTCTGGATGCCAAATAGGGCATGTAGGCCAGGCGCCATGTGGGATTGCCCATGTGGAAATCACGGATCTGCTGTTCACTCATCGTTTCAACCATGGCATCGGTATTGGCGGCATAGGGTGGAATGCCTTGCATAATGGAACCCTGCGCATTGGTCATACCGATGGCCATAATTCCAACAAGGGTTACCTTTTCATTGAGATAATCAGGCGAAAAGACCGCCAGATCGGATGGAGGGGAAAGCCGCGGGCCCAGCCGGCCGAAGTCAGGATTCAACAGAATTGTGTCGTAAATCAGGCCCACCAGCCAGGCCTGGGGCTGCGTCGGCAGGGCAATTTGCACAAACCTGCCAAAAGCATAATCTTCAACCGATGGTGGATATTCAACCTCTCCGGGCCCATAGACCTGACACACATAATCTGTGTGTGAATTGGATTTCACGACCTTGCCGATATCCATATTTTTCTCCTTTGAAGCCTATTCTCTGCGCATCCGTTTGGATATGGATTTACGCGAGAATCGCAAGGGAATTTTTTCGCGCTCCATGAAATTTTGGAAGATCTTTGTAAATTGCTCTCGATCATGGGTGGATAAAACAGCGACAGCGTCTGCGGTTTCAATGGTGTAAGGATAACCTGTGCCAACCACGCAATCCGCTCGAAGAACATCCAAAACCCATTCATGCTGTCCAGATTCCAGTATCCATGACGGCATTTCGATCCTGGCAGGGGGGTGATCCGTTGTGGTTTGCAAGTAGGTGAAATGAATTTCAGGATAATATTTCCCTTTGCCAAAGGATAGCACATTATCATCGCGAGCACATTCGTAGATCCTGCTCCGGTCCCCCCAATGATTCATATGCTGGCTTAAGAATCCTGCGTCGCTGATCCGCGCTCTCCCAGATTCGCGCTGTGTGTTTAATAACATTGAAACAAGGTCTGTTGCGTAACTGGAATCAATAAATCCAACCATTGGAACCTGTGTTTCCCTTGACACAGCTAAAAGCTGTTCCACTGCCTGAATATAGCTTTCCTGGCGTTCCGGCCTCAACTGGCTGATAAAAGAGATAACCAGGGATCCATCAACCATTGCCAGCGCTTTTCTACCAGCCTGTGAGAGCATAAACCGTTTGGCCTGTTCCAGTTCGCCGCGAAAACGCCGCCATTCGACCTCAAGATCTGCAAAACCGCTTTCATCACCGGAAAGATCAGCGGGAGACAGCACTTCCACCAGCGTATCTTTGCAGTAGGAACCTTGAGGTGAATTCACATGATGATTTTCGAACCAGCCTATTTGCACCACCCCAACCGGCACATTGATATCATGCCCCAGTGAAATTTGGGATCCATCTGCGCAGAAGGTGGCTACATCTGTCAAAACCTCTTTTGCCCAGGCCCGTGCCTGCTGATGGTTATCCCATGAATGACCAAAGGGGATAATTAAGGGCTGATCATCCTGTTCTGAAGTTGGCCGGGCGCCTGGCCAGGCTGTGTCAGATAATTTTTCTGCCAATTCGAGTTTCGAAAGGTTCGTGACCTCCTGAAAGATGCTATCCAGTAAACCCAATGACTGGAGGGAACCTTCCTGGGCGAGGTGAAATTGAACCTTCTTATTTTCCAATGCCTGGATAATTTTTTGAGAGAATAGCATTATCTTCCTATCTCAACGCGGCTGATGCCGGATTCTTTGGTCACCTGAATGAAATGATGGGTGTCCCGGCGAAAAGCGTCATCATGGGTGATGACGAAGATTTGCTTCAACCCTTCCAGGCGGGTAATGCGGTCCGCCAACTTATCCCGCCGGATATCATCCATATTGGCGGTTGGTTCATCCAGAAACAGGAAACGCAGGTCAGACATCAGAATCATAATAGCCAGGCGAACCGCAATTGCCGCTCCCATTTGTTCGCCGCCGGAAAGCTGGTTGAAAATGCGTTCATCCTTCCGGTTGCGCACCTTGATGGCATAAGTTTCATCCCAGCTCAACGAGAGAGATGGATCTCCAATGATGTCCTGGAAGATCTGGTCAGCGCTGGAAGAGATGACCTTGACGCGCTGGCGGACAATTTGTGGACCGGCTTTGTGGATGCCTTCCCGGACAAATTTAAACACTTCCTGGAGATGATTCAGCCGCTCCAATCTGGCCTTGCTGGCGGCCAGTTCAATGGCCTGCAATCGCATTTTTTGGAGTTCTGTCTGGAGCTGCTGACATTGTTTCTGCCACTCAACCAATTGCGCATCGAGCTTTTTAATTTCGCCCTTGATGTGTTCGATACTGGCTTGTAAAGTTGCATGTTTTTTTGCGTCATATCCAGCCTGCGCAGCTGATAACCCGTTTTCCAATTCGGCAACCATTTTCAATTGCACGGCATGGTTTTCCTGATGCCTGGCTTTCGTTTCTATTCGCTGGGAGAGCATTGATGCGGCCTGTTGATTGCCGAGATAACTTTGGTAGGCTTTCTCATTCTCATTTAGAATCCGATCCACATCAATCAGCGTCTGGTCAAGTCCGGCATAAATTTGCAGCGATTGCTCCTGCTTCTGGCGCTGCTGGTTGAGCATCTCTTCTTGCTGGGTTAATTTTTCGCGCTGCGTTTCAATATCAACGCGCTGGCCGGCAATCCCGGTCAGTTCAGCTTTTCTGGCGCGGGGATCATTCAGGTTTTTCAGAGACTTTAATTGCGATGCAAGCTGCGCCGGGATACCGGCCAATTCATTGCTGACTGTCTGGAAGGCTTCTATTTCCTTCTGACATGTGGAAACGCGGGACTGAAGATCATCCGCCTGGGTGGGGCGGGCAAGGCGGGCCAGTTCAGCATTAAGGCCATTGATGTGCTTTTGCGTTTGGTCTGATTCCTTGCGCATGCTTTGAAGCTGGGATTGCAGGGTTTCGCTTTGAAGGGTCAGTGTCTTTTTCTGCTCTTCAAGATCCGCAAGCAGGCGCGGCGCTTCTGACAGGGCAGCCATCTCCTGATTGAGCCGGGATAACTCGATTTCCTTTTGGGTTATCTCAAGTTGAATTTCCTCCAGGCGGGCTTCGGCGGGTAATTTCTCCCGGCGTTTTTTCTGCTCCGTTTCTTCTTTTCTCAGCGCGGTCATCTTTTGCTGTGCTTCGTGTTGAGACCGGCGTGCGTTTTGCAGGCGCTCTGCGAGAGAAGCGATTTCCGCCTTAAATTCAGCCGCAATATCATGGATTTGATGTTCTTCCAACTTGCGCCGGCATACTGGACATTCAGCAAGCGCTTCGTTCCCAAGCAAGGCAATGCGGCTCTGCAATTCCTTCATTTTTGCTTCAAAAACCTGTTCTTCAGTATGGCTTTCATTTACACGGGCTGTTTGCCTCAAAATTTCTTCTTCGAGATTCTGGAGGCTTATACTCAGCTCCGCACGTTCTTGAAGCTGTTTTTCCACTTCAATGCATTTTTTTCGCGCAGCATCAATTTCCCTGGTGATGCGCTGCATCTGATTGTTGACGTCGGTTCGATGCTGGTTGTGTAGGGTGGCTTCCTGAAGCTTATCAGCGATATCTCTGAGGTGATTATTCAGGTTGCTGGCGTCTGTTTCTACGCCTGACAGAGCTATTTTTTGCTGGTCTAATTGGGATTGAGTCGCAGCCAGCTCATCTTCGACCTCTTTGCGTCTGGCCAGCTCCTGCTGCATGGCGTCCAATTGACGCTGCAGTTGGGCTGCTTTTTGTGAGGTGGATACTGCGTCTGCACGCGCTTTAAGGTAGTCGGATTCCTGTTTCTTAAGCTGCTCGATAAGCGCTTCCAAAGAGATTTGTTCTGCAACCAGGGGCTCGAGAGCCTGGATGTCCGCTTCCGCCTTCTGCACATTCTCCAACTGGGCAGATAAATGCTCCAGAGAGGTGAGCACTTTTTTAAGCTCCAGGTCAATTTGCGACAGCTTTTTTTGTCCTTCGTTACGCAAGGCCTGCTGGGCCAATAATTCTTTCTTTTGAGCGGACGCTTCCAGATATAAATCATGCCCTTGCTGGCAGTTTTGCAGCGCCTCTGCTGCCTCATCCGACTCTTTCCAGGCTGCTTCAGCATTCAGCAATTGCTCCGCCAAAAGTGCGAGCTGGTGTTTTGCCTCCAGGAGATCGCGCTCAACTCTGTCAACCGTGCCCCTGGCATTTTCAAAAACGAGGGCTTCTTCTAACTTTTTGGTCAATAATTTCTTTTGTTGTGACAGGTTCACTTGACCTTCAGAAGTTTGCCTTTCCAGCTGATCCAGCTGCTGTTCTTGTTGAGGCAGGTTTTCCAGCCGGCCTTCCAATCTGGAAATCTCATTTTCATGGGACCGGATGCGGATAGAGAGTTCAGCAGCCGTGTGTTGCAGCTCTTTCCAGGCATTGTCATAATCATCCACTCGTAAAATGGGGGCAAAAATACTTTTTCTGGCCGACTCTGTCTCCAAAAAACTGCCGGTCATTTTCCCTTGGGCGACTCCCAGTGCATTTTCAAAAAGCTGCTTCCCGTAGTCCTGATTTTCAATGCCCAGATTATCCGTAATCCAATCTTCAGCATCCTGCTTGCGGGAAGTGATCTTGCGCCGGGTTACCGGGTCAATGATTTCGATTTTGGCTGTTTTCTTCAGATTGCGAACAACCTGGTACATTCGTTCATCCCTGGCTTCAAAGGTCAGGACGATTTCGCCTTCGTCCTCTCCCTCGCGAATAAACTGGCTAATATTGTAATTATTTACGCCGAACAGGGCATATCCGATGGACTCCAGAATGGTGGTTTTGCCGCTGCCATTATCGCCCCAGATAAGGTTAACCCCATTGCGGAATAATACACGGGTGGGTGGGGTCGCATAACTTTTGATATTGCGTAATTCCACAGACTCAATAAACATGCCTACTCCCCTTCCGCCTGATCCATTTGTTTTTCCAGAGAATCCAGAATATCTCTGGCATCCCGCTTGTCCAGCGCCATCTGCTTGATTTCCAGCATAACCCTTGCCCAGGTATCCGCCTGGGAAGCAAAGCGGCTGTCGCTCCTGGCAATTTCTTTCAGAACCGCTCGCTCAAGCTGGTTTTGAGGAAGAACCTCGTCAATGGATATTTCCATTCCGGGCGAGCGCAGCCGGCTGGTATTGACCAGCACATGCAGCAATTCGGCTTCGTTACGCATAAGCTGAGTGAGGATTTGAATATCCACTTCGTGTCTGTCAAAGGCAAGTTCGCCTTCCAGAGATATCTCGACAACGGGCTTTTCTTTTTCAGCTTTCCAATTCACGACCCAGCGGCGCACTTCATCATGAAAAGAACGTATCAGGTCTGCTGGCTTGCTATAGGCGCCCACAGAGAAATCATGGCGGAAGAAAGGCCGGTGGGGGATTGAAACCCGCTTTATTTGTTTCTTTCCGTTCTGATCAACGGTAACATCGTATCCGCTTTTTCCGCCGATCTTCCAATCCAGTTCTCCAACATCATAAATTTCGAGCGAGCCGGGGTTGTAAAGCCAGTCATCGCGCTCAAAAGGCTTGTGGAGATGTCCAAGGGCCATATAATCCACTGTTTTGCGCAGCGGATCCAGCTGGTCGTGGGTGACATAAGTGGCCACCTTTGACATCTCTCCTTCAAGCGCTGCATGCGTGAGGAAAATATTGAAATTCGTGCCTTTTCTGGGCAGCCTGGCAATGGCGTGGCCAATTTCTGGAAGCCAGGTTGACGCAGAAGCTCCCAGCCAGGGCACGCCAATGATGCGCACATTCTGAATGTCAATATAGGCTCCCTTGCGGGTTTCCTGATCCCATGCGGATAGTTTGCAGTTTTCTCCGGATAATTCTGGCTGCAATAAATGCAGATAATCCTCATGCGCCAGAACATCCAGCCATGAAATCTGATCGCGCAAACGGGCCTGATCGTGATTGCCAGAAATGGCCACCACCGGAATATTGGCTCGCCTGGCGCTGTTCAAGGTGTCTGCGGCCTGAATGTAGGCCATGGGCTCAATAACCGACTTGTTGAACAAGTCGCCAGCAATTAGAATGGCGTCAACTTTGTTGGTGACGCCGTGCTGGATGGCCTGGTCAAAGGCGCGATGGAAATCGTCAAAACGCTCAGGTAGGCCATATTGTTGAAAACCAAGGTGGACATCAGCTATGTGCAGGAAACGCATTGTTACTCCCCATGTTTAAGCAAATTTATCTTCAAGCAATTATAGCTCAAAGCAGTAAAAATAAAGCGTACGCACACCCTCCTGCCGTCCAAAATCAGGACGGCAGGAGGGGTTACGGCAATTTTAACGCTATTCCCTAAACGGGTCGGGAGAGAACAGTGAGCAAAAAAAGGAGTTGAAACTTCCTGCAGCAAGATGCTGGAGGATTCTTGGGTCTCAGCCCAAGCAACCATGGCTCGTTTCAAAAGCGCTACTCCGGACTATAGGACGGAGATATTTGATGGACCGAACATGTATGGCTCCGTACGGAATGCCCATGCCGCGAGCGCAGATGTTAGCTGCGCCGTTCGCGTCCCGGTGGATATATGCACCACATGCTGGACAATGGAACAGGCGCCGTTGTGGTGCTGATTTCCTCTGATACCCGCACTGACTGCATGTGCGCGAGGAAAAAAACTCAGGGACTTGCTCAACTGTAATGCCGTAACGCTGAAGCTTATAGGTAACATAATCGACAAACCGCCCATGTGGCCACTGAGCAATTCTCTGATTGGCTACATGTCCCCACTCCAAATTTATTTGAATATGGCGCACATCGCCAATCACGATTTTCTTGACGTTATGTTCCAAACAGAATAAAACAAGCTGACGACTGGCCTTATGAAGAATATCCTGTAACTGAAAGCGCCGTTTTTCCAATGTGCGAACGTTACTGTAGTATGACCTGGCCTGAGCGCGTGAACCCTCTAAACAGCGGGAGAGATGATAGTGGTATGCTGAGAGGCGTTTGCTATGAAGCCGGTTAATCGATCGCATATACCGGCCGCTAATAACCACCGCATCACCGTTTTCGGTAACTACGGCTGCGGTATTAACCTCTCCCAGATCTACACCAGCCATTAATCCTTCTGTTGGGTAGGTGGAAATAGGGCGGCCTGTGTCAATGGTAAGACACAATTCATAGTGGTTCCGGTGCCAGGTAAGTTCAGCCCTACGAATATTGGCTTTTAAATAGGCTTCAGGCAGTGGCAGCTTGAGAGGTTGTTGTTTTTTTCCGTTGGATAATTGGATCATCGAGCCGCGAACACGAATAGACACACTCTTCCATACTACGGTTTGGAATTGTTTGGGCTGGTATGGAAACCGGATGCGCGGGTTAGATAACATCAATTTTCGCGCCGTTTCAAGGTTTGCTTCCAGCTTTTGTGCCAGAGCCTGGATCGTCTGTGAGTATAAACGATAACTGTTTTTAAAGATTTTTCCAAGGTCAACAGATGTAAGCCACTTTTCTTCGCGGCAGGCTTCATGAAATTTAACCATATCCGTCCAGCAACGACCAGCTTCTTTACGCAGAAAATGGCATATCGCCTCCTGCTGTCGGTTAAGGTGCCATAGTGGAATAACACGCACCACACACTCTGTCTGAACTTTCCGGTAGGCTGTCATCCGAGTCCCTTCAGTCAAATTCCCGTTTTATTTTGGTTTAATTTGGTTTATAATTGGCATTAATACATTTAAAAAGGAGTAACTTAGTCATGCCGCGTAAAAAGATCTATCCAGATGACGAAATGGTCGCTTTTAGTATTCGCCTTCCTGTTTCGTTGCGAGATCGTTTGGAAAAATTGGCGAGCAAGAATCGTCGATCTTTGAACCAGGAATTGCTGTGGCTTCTGGAGCGGGCATTGGAAGATATTGATCCAGACCCTTCGCTAAAAGATCAACAATAGTAGATTCTATCGTTTGACCCGGTTTTGAAGTTTTGGCAATCCGCGCCACCAGGCTTTTAGGAATGTAGAAAGTGACATTTACGCTCATAGAAAAACCTCCATAAATATTTATCTCTTAACTATGTTTATTATATATCAAATTAAACATAAATGCAATAGTAAAAGAGCATTTATGTTTAATTTGATTTTGATCTCGGAATAACCCGCCGCAAACTACAGGGCTTCAGCCCCGGTAGATAAGCGGGTTTTGGTGTTTTCGGGTTTTAACTCAAAAAAAGGTGGCTGATATATCTCCGCAGGGCACGCCGTTTAAGCGATTGAGGTCGGGTAAAAGAGTTAAGCCAGTAGAATATTTGTTCTTTTTGCGGTATACTTGTAAGTATGATCAAGTCCTTCAAGTATCGGTTATACCCAACAAAGCCACAGGAGCACCAGCTGGAACACATGCTGGAAGTTTGCCGGCACTGGTATAACCTGTGCCTGGAAGAGCGGAAAACGGCCTGGGAAGAGGGGGGAGTTAGTATTAGCAAGTTTGACCAGATCACAAGGGTCAAGGAATACCGCGCCGCACACAACGAAAAACTGCATTCGCACTTTCTGCATGTGGTTGTTCAGGACCTGGACAAAGCGTATAAAAACTTCTTTCGCAGGGTAAAAGCAGGTGAGACTCCTGGCTACCCCCGGTTCAAGGGTAAAGAACGCTTTGATAGCATGGGCCTTGCCGAGTATGGCAATGGGTTCAAGATTGATGGGCGCAGGTTGCGGATAACTGGCATTGGTAGAATCCGTGTTCGCTGGCACAGGGAGATCGAAGGCGAGATCAAAACGCTGCGTATCCGCAGACAGGCGGGCGAGTGGTTTGCTTGCTTCGCTTGCGAGGTTCCTGATAAACAGCCGCTCCCTGCAACTGGCAAGGATGTTGGTGTTGACGTAGGAATTCATCACCTTGTGGCGACCAGCGATGGGGAGGTGATGGATAACCCTCAGTGGTACCGCAAGGCGCAGAAAAAGCTGCGCATCGCCCAACGAAGGGTATCTCGAAGGAAAAAGGGCGGTTCCAACCGCCGTAAGGCCATTGTGCAGCTTCAGAAACAGAGTGAACACATCAAGAACTGCCGGCAGGACTATCTGAAAAAGTTAGCCCACAGGCTGATAAGGCAGTACGACAGAATCGCATTGGAGGATTTAACGATCAAAGGGATGGTAAGAAATCACCATCTGTCAAAAAGCATCATGGATGCAGGTTGGGGATACCTGAAACAAAAACTGATGAGCAAAGCGGCAGAGGCTGGCCGTCAGGTTATTCTGGTAAACCCCGCAGGCACCTCCAGGACATGCAATAAGTGTGGTCAGGAAATTCAAGGGCTCACATTGGCAGATCGTTGGGTCACATGCCCTTGCGGCATGTCGGAAGATCGGGACGTCAATGCGGCGAAGAATATCCTGGCACGAGCCAACCCAAAAACAAACAACACGGCGGGAAGCGCCGTTTGCGGCGTAAGCACAGAGGATGCTCTATGGCTGCCGCAAGAAGCCCCACAGATTTATCTGTAGGGGAGCTTCACGTGCCTCCACGGATACTTCCTTTATGAAGGGATTTGAACTCCAGCCAGCCGCAATAAGAGTCGGAAGACTGCGGCAGCCCAAGCGCATATTTTTCAAGAGGCATGGTTGGCCAATCGATAAGAGGAAAACGCCTTAAGATTTCTTGCCGTTCTTGCTCGCCTTTTTGAATGTGATCTGCCATGGATTGGCGATCAAAATGAGCAGCTGCGGCTTGAAATGAGATTGAGCTTTTCGACATGACGACTCCTGTTGGAAGCGAAGATTTATGAATATCACCCCGAATTTCAAAAACACCTTCAACCATTATACCGGGAATAGAAAATGTTCATGGCATTGGAGGACGGTTCAATTTGATATTATGATTGCTGCGTTGCAAGTAATGCAACCCTTTGGGCGCCAAAGCAGATTTCCGCCCTGTGAATCACCATTTATTACGATCAAAACCCGAGGGGGGTATTTTGATTGCAGCTTGCTCAGTCTTCAATTAATCCATATTTCTTCTCGAATTCAACCAGCCAGGCAAAATGACCTGCCTCGTGATAAGCCGCGATGATTTGCTGTATGCTAATCACATGAATGCGCCCTTTCAAATCCTGTGGCACAAAAGAAATCAAAAACGGCATCAAACTTCGGTCATTGGCAGAATCGTGGTGAAAAAATGTGGGATTGCGTTGATCAAACAGCAGAACAAAATCACCACCCGATTCAATAGAGAAGAGTATTTCACGAAAAAATTGGTAGTAAAGAGCAAGGGGGCATATTGGACTGGATCCAGCAGGACCCTGAAGAAAACCGTGCTTTTTCATCAGGGTCCAATATTGTCTTCCTATGTGGTGAAGGAAACAATGATCAAAATTAGCAGCGGGATTACAGCCGCTGCAGTTACCAGCGGAAAATTCTGAACAGCCGCCAAATTCGGGTTCTGTAAGTTTGGCTTCTACGAATAATGACCCAACGCCGTTATGCCCTTGAAGGACAAAATCTATTGAAGTTGGCTGGCCAGTGTCTTCGTTAAAGATTTTGCGATTTTCAACTTCAAAGATAGGTGTCACTTCTTCACCCGGCCAATTGATCCCTGCTTTTTCGAGTGCCAGTTTTAATGGCGATAAATTCTTTTCCAACACGAGCGGGCCAACAAGGTTAAACAGCATTGCCTGGCTGCTAAGCCCGTGGTGAAGATATTTGTGCAGGGGGAAAGGTTTTCTTGCCTGCTGCCGCTGTTTTTGCTCGTGTTGGATATATTGTGCGACTTCCGGCAAAATAATATTTCGAGGCCAGTCTTCCCAAGCTTCTAAAATATAAGGCTTCTGATGATTTACTGAATAATCGCGTTTTGAAAACCACGCTGTATTTGCTTCGCGCAATTGTTTTTCAAAGGCCTCATGACGTGGGCGGGGCCAGGTTTGCGCTCTTCGTTTGCTGCTATCTGTCATTGGGACTCCCCATTTTTTCGGGCCGGCTGGAAAAATCACCGCTCATTAAAAATATCGTTATACTGCTGGTCCAGTTCCCTGGAAAGCAGGTGCGAGTAACGGGTGGTGACGCTGATGTTCTCATGCCGGGCCAGCTCCTGCGCCACCTTCAAATTGCCGGTCACGCGCAGCACCGTGGTCACAAAGTAATGACGGAAAGAGTGGGGGGTGATGCTCCCGACTGCTTCTTCGCCCAGGGCCTCGCGCACCCGCTCAGTCACAATATCCCTTCCGGTGGTGGTGGTGATGGGTTTGACCTTCTCCCCGGCGCCCCGGTCGTGGCGGGAAAAGAGGGGCAGGGAACCCAGCGAACGGCCGCTCTTGCCGTCCAGAAGCGGCGCGCGCTGTGCCAGGTATTCCTTCAGCGCCGTCATCGAGCGGTTGGAAAACCGCACCACAGCCTGTTTATCGCCCTTGCCGATGATCACCGCTTGGCCCTCGTTCCAGTCCACATCGCCGCGGCGCAGCGCGCAGATTTCATGCACGCGCAGGCCCGTGTCGGCCAGGGTGATCAGGAAGGCCCGGTCGCGGTAATTCCGCAGCCTTTCGGCATCTTCCTCCGCAGGATGGCGGTGAAGGTCTTCTGCATATTTCAGCACGGTTTCAATGGCTTCAATGGGGAATTGGGGCAGGCGGATTCCGGGCCGGCGGGTGCGCTGCCGGATGAGCAGGTGGACCCTGGGCAGGTTGATCTGCGACAGGCCTTCCGCGGCCAGGTATTGAAAGAAGCCGTTGGCGGCCACAATATAGAGCCGTTCAGTGGTCGGCGCCAGGTCTTTCAAATCCTGGGCAAACCAGGCAATGGCCTCCTCCGGCAGTTCGGTGGGGAAGGTGACGGCGGGTTTAATGCCGTGCTCTTCCAGCGTCAGCAAAAAAAGGCGAATTCCGTTTGAGTAGGTTTTGTGGGTGTTGGCGCTCCGCGCCTGTTCGACGGATCTCAGGTAATCTCTCGCGCAGCTCTCGATGCTAAGGTTTTCTGACATGCCCGTTTCCTCCAGAACAATATAACCGGGGTGATGCGTTAATAATAGCACAAGTTATCGAAAGCATGGAGACACAAAAGACGAAAAAGACAGAATGGACAAAAAAGATAGAAATGACAGAAAAGACAGAAATGATTGTTTCCTTTCTTTCTCAATTGTTTCTTTTCTGTCTAAGTTTTTTGAGGTGGCCTTTGTCGGCAGGGGAGGGGGCTTTTTGCGGTATACTTAAAAATAACTTATTGTGGTGGAGATGAAAAAATGCCGCGTCAATCATTCGTCCTTCTGACTGTCCTCATCGTTCTCTCAGTTCTCCTCGCCGCCTGCGCATCTCAGGGCGGGGGAGGGGCCGCACCCACGGCAATAGCCGTGATCCCCACGGAAACACCCAGGCCCACCAGCACAAGCACGCCTGAGCCTACGGCCACAGCCACCCAAACGCCAGAGCCGACTCTCACCCCGACCGCCACAGCCGTGCCAACCCCGACAGAAATGCCTCTGCCGGAATGGATGCAGCCTTTCCTGTCCATGATGGGTGAATATGAAGTCAAAGAGATGAGCGGCGCTGCCTATGTCACACGGAAATTGGCTTCGGGCGAGACATGCAAAGCTTTTATCAGGGAAAATGGTGAATGGCGGCCATTCTACGAACCGGCATTGTTCATCAACGCGGACGGCACTTATAAACTGGATGATTCAAGAAAATGTCAATTTATCAGGGTGGATGTGTTTGATGGACTCCGGCCTAACCAGGACGATTACGCTCGAATGCGCGATGCACTCGATAAAGTATGGGGGCAAACTGGAATAATGAATGGTGAAGATCCAAATATGTATGGGTTTATAGGCAACGGGCGAGAAAGTGATCCTTTAATGGGTAAATATATTCAAATTATAAATAATGGTACGAAAACATCCAAAGTGCAATGGAAAATGAAGATGAGTGCGTCGCTTCCTTCAGCTATAAAGGGTCAATTAGCCGTATTCAGTACGGAAAATGGAGACAGACTATTTTTGATTGCCATAGAAGGAATGGAATACAGCGGCGGAACTGCTCCAATTTCAATTGAGGACTTTTGTCAAAAGATTTCATCTGGAATAGAACCTCAAAATATTGTATTGCGGCTTTTTAGCTCTACTAGTGCAATAAACCAAAACTTTTCCGGTAGTATTAATGCTGATAGATTTGAATTGGCTCGAAAATTTATCCAAGGTCAAAGGTTCTACGACAATCTTACTAACAACGAGTCTGAAATAAAGAATTTATTAAGATCGTTTGTCGGTGTTCCGATGTTTGTAACATTTGTAGAATAGTTTTAATTGTTCAAGGTTGATTAGTGGAAAAGTGAAAAGCGAAACAATCAGTTGACGCCATGAGACGCCGCAGGGCCGTTTCATGGCTTTTCTTTTTCAGCCGGCAGGGGAGGGGAGCGCAAGCAGTTTTACCTGGCCGATTTTCGGTATACCTCCACCGCTTTGCGGGGCAAGCGAAGGCAAGAGCTCAGGGAGCGGGCTAATCAGCTTTTTTTGCCATGTCTGAGCAATTATGTTCAAGGAAAGAAAAATCCGGTTGCACCAGCTGTGCTGGGTTTGCCTGTTTTAATGGCGGCGATGATATTGAGGCAGGTTTATTTATGGTATTGGTCGTATGTGTAAATAAAGCTTGACCATATTTACATTTTATATCAAAAGTGTTAATATAAATATACTGTATTTACACTTTGTACGAAACAGGAAATTCAGATGGACCCAAAAGATTACCAAAATCAGGAATCAGGCCGGGCGATTTATATGCCGAGTGGTTATTGGACTTTTATTCCCGCTCCGCTTCCTCCGAATCTGGTCTGGTCATTGCCCCTGGTATCGGCAATGTCGGATGCAGAAAGAGATCTTAGCCATCTGGCTGCGCTTGCGGGGGTATTTCCATATCCGCGTCTTCTCATCCAACCCTTTATGCATACTGAGGCAGTGTTATCATCCCGAATTGAAGGCACCCGCGCCTCCCTTGAGGATTTATACAACTATGAAGCCGCCCAGCTCTCTTTTTTTGAGCAAAGCGATGATGTGCGCGAAGTGCATAATTATGTAAGTGCATTGGATTTCGGCTTGGAACGATTGAAGACACTGCCGGTAAGTTTGCGTCTGATCCGGGAATTACATGAAAAATTGACTGAAAATGTACGGGGTGGAACATTAACTCCGGGTGAATTTCGGCGCAGCCAGAACTGGATTGGGGCGGCCGGCAGCACCCTATCTAATGCCACGTATGTTCCTCCTCCGGTGGATGAGATGCACATGGCCCTGGATGCACTCGAAAAATTTATGCATGCAAGCACGGGAATCCCTGCGTTAGTACGCGCCGGCATGATCCATTACCAGTTTGAGGCGATTCATCCTTTCCTGGATGGTAATGGCCGGGTAGGACGTTTATTAATCGTATTATTGCTGTGTGAATGGGGGCTGCTTCCCCAGCCTTTGCTCAACTTGAGTATCTATATTGAACGATATCGCCAGGAATATTATGATCATCTCCTGTCCGTTTCCCAGCGTGGTGAATGGGAGGCATGGCTGCGTTTCTTCTTGCGGGGTGTGAGCGAACAAGCGCGAGATAGCCTCGTGCGGATGGAACGCTTGCGAGGTATCCGTGTGAAATACCAGCCAGTTGTCGATGCAGATCGGAATTCTGACCGAATGGCTGCGATTGTGGATTTTCTATTTTCTCGCCCCATTTTATCTATCCGGCAGGCAGCGGATGGTTTGGATATTCCTTTTAAGGCAGCCCAAGATTATATAGAAAAACTTGAACAGGCGGGGATACTACGTGAAATTACCGGTTATGCGAGAAATCGGATTTACCGTTCTGATGAGATATTAAAAGCAGTCGAAGGGGGCGAGTTATAAAACAAGCCCCAATTCAATAAATGCCAAAGATACGTTGGTTGAATGCAATTCTATTGTTTGTAGGACTTACGCAAGACGCATGAGAAATGGATGATTAAAGAAAGACATTTTGGGGTTGATTTTTATGCCATGAGACGCCGCAAGGCTGTTTCATGGCCTTTCTTTTTTCAGCCGGCAGGGGAGGGGGCTTTTTACGGTATACTTAACCCAACATTCAATGTGGTGGGGATAAAAAAGTGCCGCGTCAATCACCCGCCTTTCTGACCGTCCTTCTTCTTTTCTCTGTTCTTCTCGCCCGCCTGTGCTGGCGGGGGAGGGGCCGCGACTGAAACAGTGGCTGTTCCTGCGGAAACATCCCGGCCCGCTCATTTTGCGAGAAAAAATCTCTTATTGACATTATTTTCTTGTTTTGATATACTTAAAATAAAAAGATAAAGAGAAAATTTCTCTTAAAATACAGGAAAAACACCATGCTAATCCGGTTTCGTGTCCAAAATTTTCTTTCCTTCAATGAAGAAATTGAGTTTTCAATGGTGGCCGGCAAGGTTCAACAGCACCCGGAACAGGTGGCGCGCCAGACTGGCCGTCCAACTGTAGAATTGCTGCGCGCCGCGCTCATTTATGGGGCGAATGCTTCAGGCAAATCGAACCTGGTTAAGGCAATTGATTTTGCCCGTAAAATGGTGGTGGAGGGGGTGCGCGCCAAGGATGCCATTCCGCGCAAACCATTCAAGTTGAATGCGGCACGCAGCGCAGAACCATCACGATTCGAGTTTGAAATCCAACAGAATGGCAAACTGTATGCCTATGGTTTCGCACTGGATAGTAAGCGCATCCATGAAGAATGGCTGCATGAAATTCGCCCGGCTTCTGAAAAAATCCTTTTTCACCGCACCACTTCCGCTGATGAGATCAATACGATTGTTTTTGATGTCAAAGCGACCAAAAAGGAACGTGATTTGCTCGACCTGGTATCTATGGGTACTCCGCCCAATCGTTTGTTTTTGCGCGAAAGCACGGAGCGTAATATCAAGCACTTTGCTGATATCTATGAGTGGTTTGAGAAAGTGTTGGTGATCATTTACCCAACATCTTTCCATACACTGGCGCCGATTGGTGCTGGCAGCCCGGGCAAGTTTGGCGACTCCCTCATAGACTATCTTCAGCGTTTTAGCACCGGCATCTGCGGCTATGATATGCAACCTGTCAGTGAGCCACTGAGCGAACTGCCCAAGGACCTGCTCGGAAATATTGAAAATTCTCTGGAAGATGGACTTGTTTCATCCATAGTAAACCCGAATGGACAACGTTATTTTGCCAAAAGGGAAGCAGAACAAGTGAAAATTTATAAGTTATTGCTTCGCCATCGCGATGAAACCTGTGGTTCGGATATTTTGTTTGAGATGGACGAAGAGTCAGACGGCACATTGCGTCTGCTGGATTTAATTCCGATGCTGTACCCAGGCGAGGGGAGGAATAGGGTGGTAATTATTGACGAACTTGATCGCAGCCTGCACCCCAGCTTGAGTTATGAGTTTATCGCCACTTTTTTGCGAGCAGAGAACCAAAAACAACTGATTGTAACCACTCATGAAGCCAATTTACTTGACCTGGATCTCGTACGGCGTGACGAAGTCTGGTTCATAGAAAAAGACTCTCATGGAAGTTCATCTGTCTATTCCCTGGAAGAATTTTCTCCCCGCTATGATAAAGATATTCGGAAAGGGTATATGCTGGGCAGGTTTGGCGCCATTCCGTTCATCACCCATCCGAATTCAATGTTTGGGGAGTAACGGTCCATGCCTGGAAAACGTGACTTTAAACGCAAAAGTGGACTGCGAGACGCCAGGTTAATTATCATTGCCGCCGAAGGCGAAAAAACCGAGAAAATCTATTTTGACGGTCTGAAGGATTACTACAAAAACCCACGGGTGCATGTTGAAGTTTTGGACCATTTGCTGCCTGGCTCAGAGCCTGAAAAAATTATTCTGACGTTGGATGCCTTTCGTTCTGAATACAAATTGCGCAAAGGTTACGATCTGTTATGGCTCGTCATTGACGTGGACCGCTGGCGGCAAAAATTGGCTTTTGTAGCACAACAGTGCCTTCAAAAGCAGTATTATCTGGCGGTCAGCAATCCGGCCTTTGAAATCTGGTTGTTGTTGCATATTCGTGATTTGGCCTCATACCCGGCAAACGTTCTGGCCGAATTTTTGGAGAATCGAAAAACAGGCGATAGGACATGTGTTAGCCTGGAATTGCTGAACCTGCTTGGCGGCTACAACAAAACCAACCCGGACATGGCCTATTTTGCACCGCGTGTGCAAAATGCCATTGAAAATGGGCGCGCAGCCGACCCAAACCCTGAATCGCGCTGGCCAAACCAACCTGGCTCACGGGTCTATTTACTTGCCGAGAAAATCGTTCCACAGGAAAATTCCTGATGTGAGTCTCAGTGCTCGATTATGATTGATCCGGCAGGGGAGGGGGGTACAAGCAGGTGAAGCCGTTTGCCCCGCGAGAGTCGGCGGCCAGAGTCGCCAGGGCAAAAAAAATTATCTGTGTGTAGAGGATTTGTTATGAAAAGCACAGGGCAGGGGAGGTGGTTTTTTAGGGTATACTTGAAAATAACTTTTTGTGGTGGAGATGAAAAAATGCCGCGCAAATTCCTTGTCCTTCTGACTGTCCTCATCGTTCTCTCTATTCTTCTCGCCGCCTGTGCATCCCAGGGCGGGGGAGGGGCCGCGCCAACTGATGTGGCGGTTGTTCCTACCGAAACGCCCAGACCCACTTCTACTGCCACGCCTGAGCCAACGGCTACCTCAACCCCGGAGCCGACTCTCACCCCGACTGCCACCTTTACGCCCACGCCGACAGAAATGCCTCTGCCGGCAGAGTGGCAGGCGTATGTGAAGGCAAATGAAGATGTGATAGTAAAGACAGTTGATGGAGTTCCGGCTTTGGTGGGAACCATGAGTAATGGTAATGAAGTAGCGGTGGCGAAATACGATAAAGAGACACAACAATGGATTTCTGAGACGAGTATGGAACCATTCCGCAATGATGATGGAACATTTAATCTGGAAGATGCTTTGCGATTACGCGTGCTTATTCCAGAATATGATGCCGCTACTGATAGCAAAGCCCCAAGTAAAGAAGATCGCGCTAGAGCTTACGCTGTAGCCTTGGAGGCTTGGGAACAAATGAAAGGTAGTTTTTCAGGAACTCCAACAGAATTCAATACGTTTGATAATAATGCGCCAATGTATGTCAATAAAGGGTTGAAAATGTATATGAAGTTTGAGGGAGAGAACCTAAATGATTTGAAGATATTGTTTGTGAGTTCGGTTGGAAATGGAGCACGATTGTATATTGTTAGTACTTCGGAAGGTCCGTTGCCCCTGTTACGATTAAAGAATTTGGGTTTTGTATATGGAGGAGGTACAATACCTTCGCCAATTACGAACTTGAAACCGGGTGAATAGCGCCCAAACAGGCCATTTTCTGGAAAATCTCGGCTAATAAATTATCATCAGGTTTTTGCGGAAGCATTTTTATTGCTTCGCAAGCATATCGGTAGCCGCGATAGTGC